>Ga0114967_10000136_pt1 | contig 60170 bp, 65 predicted proteins | sample M_130628_MF_Meta_FD_92639 | JGI IMG/M metagenome (GOLD analysis project Ga0114967, IMG submission 92639) | Freshwater microbial communities from Lake Montjoie, Canada to study carbon cycling - M_130628_MF_MetaG | ecosystem: Environmental > Aquatic > Freshwater > Lake | place: Lake Montjoie... | reverse complement strand
GTTGATTGAACTACTGTCGGCACGAGGTTTCACATCAGTTGCCCAAGCTGTTGGTTACGCTCACCGTCCTTTGACAGAATCTGTTGAGATACCATGAGTGCGAAAGCTCCCGTAATTCTAGCGATAGATACCTCTGATTTAGAGCTCGCTAAATCATGGATAGCACATACAAGTGAACATGTAAGTGTTTTTAAATTAGGTCTCGAATTCTTTCTCAATTTTGGCAGAGAAGGCGTACGTGCAATTACCGAAAATACTGATGCCAAAATATTTTTAGATTTAAAACTCCACGATATTCCTAACACCGTCGAGCATGCAGCCAAGAGTGCGGCGTCTTTGAATCCATTATTTTTAACAGTTCACGCTTCTGGTGGAAGTTCAATGATGAAAGCAGCCGTGACCGGAGCACCTGAGGCTTACATCACGGCTGTAACAATACTCACTTCGTTATCTGAGGCCGATGTTACATCGGTTGGATTTTCGAAATCGGCCATGGAATCAGCCACGGATCTAGCTCAATTAGCAGTGTTGTCTGGAGCACGTGCGATTGTATGTTCGCCTTTAGAAACTTCAAATATTCGTTCAGCTATTGGAAAAGATACCTTGATCATAACTCCTGGGGTTCGTCCACTATTAATGATGGGAACAGATGATCAAAGTCGAACCATGACTCCGTCGCAGGCAATCGCTGCAGGTGCAAATTATGTTGTCATAGGCAGGCCGATCACAAGCGCTTGGGAACCAACCGGAGTTGAGATAGGCAAGCGCGCACGCGAAATATCAAATGAAATTCTTAATTCTTAATTTCTCTTTTTTCCACTAGATTGTGCACATGGGATTACCTCCGCAATTAACTGCAGATCAACGCAGCGCGGCGCTTGAAAAAGCTAAAGAATCGAGGCAGATTCGTTCCTCAGCAAAATCAAAAATAAAATCAGGTGAACTATCTTTGTCTCAGATTTTTAATCTTGCTCAGAGTGACCCTGTTATTGCAAAAATGCGAGTAGCAGAATTGCTGGCTGCTCTGAACGGCGTAGGCAAGATTCGTGCTAACGCAATTATGGAGCGTTTAAGCATTTCACCGACTCGTCGAATTCAAGGTTTGGGTAAGCACCAGATAGCTGCGTTGCAAGATGAATTCAGTCCCACAATTTCTCGCGGCAAATTGCTCGTTCTTTCAGGTCCAGGTGGAGTTGGCAAAAGTACTATTGCGGCGTACATTCGCAAACACGGCACGTTTTGGGTGAGTGTCTCATCTACAACGCGCAAACCGCGCATGAACGAGAAAGATGGCGTTGAGTATTACTTTTTATCTGATGAAAAATTTGATGAAGAAATTGCAAAGGATCATTTTTTGGAATGGGCGCATTTTGCGGGTGCTCGATACGGAACTCCTCGGGATGCTGTAGAAAAAGAACTATCCATGGGTAAAAATGTTTTACTAGAAATAGATATTGAAGGCGCCAAACAAGTGAGAGTTCACGCCCCGGAAGCAGTACTTGTATTCCTGGAACCACCCTCATGGGAAGAACTTGTTTCGCGGCTCGAAAGGCGCGCCACAGATTCCCCAGAAAGAAGAGCCGAACGCTTGCAACTCGCTCAAGCAGAGCTAGAAGCGGCCTCTTTTTTCGATCATCGCCTCGTCAATGATCAGGTCGAAAACGTTGTTCAGAAACTGTTATCCTTAGCCTCTGCCCACTAGGGCTTATTCCAAACACACTGCAACGAGGAGCTATAACAATGGACGGAATTACTAATCCACCTATTGATGAATTGCTGGATAAGAGCGGTTCGAAGTACAGCCTCGTACTCTATGCAGCAAAACGCGCACGTCAAATCAATGCCTATTATTCTCAATTAGGTGAAGGCTTACTTGAATACGTTGGTCCGCTGGTTGAAACTCATGTTCACGAGAAACCTCTATCGATCGCTCTTCGTGAAATCAACGAGGGTTTGCTAACAATCGAAAATCTCGAACCAACAGCATAACTTTTTAAAAAAATGAGTACTGCCAAGCGAGAAATTATTCTCGGTGTTGGTGGCGGTATTGCCGCTTATAAATCTTGTGAACTTCTCAGGCGCCTTCAAGATTTTGATTTCGCCGTCACAGTAATTCCGACTCCGTCCAGCGTGAATTTTGTAGGTATTGCAACGTGGGAAGCTTTGTCAGGTCGCAGCGTGACAACAGAAGTGTGGGAGTCAGTTGAACAGGTAAAACACATATCTCTCGCAGCGGTCGCAGAGGCAATCATTATTGCTCCGACAACAGCAGATCTTCTCGCCAGATTGGTTCACGGAAGAGCAGAAGATTTATTAACAAATGTTGTGTCCGCGAGTAAAGCACCAAAATTCTTGGTTCCTGCGATGCATCCAAACATGTGGCTTAATGAAAGCACTCAAGAAAATGTAAAAATTCTAAAGTCTCGCGGATTTGAAATTATGAATCCAGATAATGGACGCCTCACTGGCGAAGATTCAGGAATAGGTAGATTCCCAGAAACATCAGAAATCATCTCTCAATTCTTAACACATATTGGTTCGCAACAAGATTTAAAGGGGAAGAAGTTCCTTATTTCAGCTGGTGGAACACGTGAGGCAATCGATCCAGTGCGATTCATCGGAAATCGAAGTTCTGGTAAGCAGGGCGTAGCGGTTGCCATTGAAGCGAGAAATAGAGGAGCCAATGTTTCTCTGGTGCTGGCGAATTCCACTAGTCCAGATATTGCCGGCATTGAAATGATTCGAGTTGAAACTGCGCAACAAATGCATGAGGCTCTAAGGGATCGAATGAGGGACTGTGATGTTTTAGTGATGTCAGCCGCGGTTGCAGATGCAAAGCCTGCCGTGTCATTCACTGAGAAGATAAAGAAAAAAGATCTCAATTCTATTGAACTTATTGCAAATTCGGACATTCTTGCGGATTTAACTTCTTCCGCAAATGATTCGCAAGTCATTGTTGGTTTTGCCGCAGAAACTTCGAATATTGAAGAATCTGGCCGCGCCAAGCTCAAAGCAAAGGAGATGGATTTTATCTATGTAAATGATGTTTCAAATGGGGCGATTTTTGCTTCAGATTTTAGTTCAGGATTTTTGATTAATTCTGAAGGGGAGAGCACACCTATTGAGCAAACTTCTAAGGCTAAAGTAGCCAGAATCATTCTCGATAATGTGGTTTCTAGGTTAAGTTATGCCAATGGCTAAGCGACTTTTTACCTCCGAATCAGTGACTGAAGGTCACCCAGATAAAATCGCAGATCAGATTTCTGATGCAATTCTAGATTCTCTTATAGGCCAGGATAAGAAATCAAGAGTTGCCGTAGAAACTCTGATTACCACTGGTCAAGTTCATGTTGCAGGTGAAGTCACAACCGATGCTTACGCAGATGTCACAGGAATAATTCGTGAAACAGTTCTCAACATCGGGTACGACTCATCCGTTAAAGGCTTTGACGGCAATTCATGTGGCGTTTCTGTTTCAATCGGTCAGCAATCTCAAGATATTGCACAAGGCGTTGACGATGCTTATGAGAATCGAGTGTCATCCTCTGTTGATCCACTGGATCTACAAGGAGCAGGAGATCAAGGTTTGATGTTTGGTTATGCGTGCGATGATACAAAAGAGTTGATGCCTTTACCAATTTGGTTAGCGCACGAGCTGGCCGCACAACTCGCCAAAGTGCGTAAATCCGGGGCCTTACCTTATCTACGTCCTGACGGAAAAACTCAAGTAACTATTGAGTACGAAGGCGATAAGGCTGTTGCACTCAATACTGTTGTTATTTCTTCTCAACACGCTGAAGAAGTTTCTGTTGAGAAACAACTCACTCCGGAAATAATTGAGCAGGTTATTAATCCAATACTGGCAAAAATTGATTTACCCAAGAATGATTTGAGAATACTGATAAATCCAACAGGTAGATTCGTTATCGGTGGACCCATGGGCGATGCTGGTTTAACGGGTCGCAAAATTATTGTTGATACGTATGGTGGAATGGCGCGGCACGGTGGTGGAGCATTTAGTGGCAAAGATCCTTCAAAGGTAGATCGCTCTGCTGCCTATGCTATGCGCTGGGTTGCAAAGAATGTTGTCGCAGCAGGTTTTGCGCGTAGATGTGAAGTTCAAGTTGCTTACGCCATTGGTAAAGCTCAACCCGTTGGCCTGTTTGTTGAAACTTTTGGAACTGAAACGGTGCCTGTTAATAAAATTCAAGATGCAGTATTACAAGTTTTTGACTTGCGTCCAGCAGCAATTATTCGAGATTTAGATCTGCTTCGTCCTATTTATTCCAAAACGAGCGCCTATGGACATTTTGGACGCGAACTAAAGGAATTTACATGGGAGTCATCTAGTCGCGTTGATGCTTTGCGCGCAGCAATCAAATAAATACAGGTAATTCAATGCAGAGCGTAAAACCGCTGCGCCTCAAACGAGAAGCCTATAAAGAACTAACCAAGGCTGATCCGCACACTGTGGTTTACGTGTGGGTTGATTCTGGGCTGTCACATTTGGATGGAATTTATTCTTATCGCTGCACTAGTGAGCAAAAAAGATTTATTCAGGTTGGCTCCAGGTTAAAGGTTCCCTTTAATTATCGCAGTTGCGAGGCTTTAGTAGTTGATGTCCTAGAAAACCATGATTCGACGGAACATTTAAAAATAATTGAATCTGTCCTAGGTAATATACCTGTGGCAAACAGAGCATTGATTGAATTCTATAAACTGATGGCTAAACATTGGGCCAGTGATCCGTATTCGTTGGTCAAATTCGGAATACCCTCGCGAGTAGCTTCGGTAGAAAAATCCTTTGATTCTTCGAGTTTAGAGAAGTATGAGAAGGCTAGTTCTGGAGAAAGAGTTGTACTGAGCTCTTTTTTGATGCATTCTCCCCATGAATCGGCTTATATCGAAATCATTGATCTAGCCCTTGAAAGAATGAAGAGAGGGTCAACGCTGCTTCTGCTGCCTGATAACAAGGACATAGATCGAGCACTGCATGTATTAGATCAGAAGAATGTTCATTGTGATGTAATACGGTTAGATTCGTCTCTACCCAGAGCTCAACGTTATGAAAATTATTTAAAAGCCTCAATCAAAAGTAATATTCTCGTACTCGGTAATAGAAGTGCATTGTTCGCTCCTATTCGCGATTTAGATTCAATCATCGTTGGTTTCGAGAAGTCTGAGCAGTACTTCGAGAAAAAACACCCTTATTGGAATACTCGAGATAGCGTTTTATTACGAGCGCAGATTGAAAAGATTAGTGTTTTTTTCACTGGGTACGTACCATCTTGTGAAATAGCTCAAAAGATCGAAGAGCGCTCCATTAATTTCATTGCATCCAAAGCTCATCTCAATACGCTTGCTTTTCCTCAAGAACAAGGAGAGTTACTTCCGGATCGAATAATCCCAAAAATTCGAAAATCCCTTCTCGAGGGGACTGTTCTCTTTGTTGTTCCGAGAAAAGGTTATGCAAATGCATTGCTCTGTGCAAAGTGCAAAAATATGGCTTTGTGCAAATGTGGAAGTAGATTGGTTCTCACCAGTCAAAACTCTGATCCAATCTGTTCAGTGTGCAGCACTTCAGTTAAGAATTGGCAGTGTTCGTGGTGTGCAGGAACAACAAGGTATGTAGCAGCACGAGGAATTGACAGATTTCATGAGGAGATAGGCAGAGCGTTTCCAAACACTTCAATTCAACTATCCAGCGCACCAAACATATTGGAAGATGTTGCAGAAAGGACAAAGATTGTTATCGCCACAATGGGAGCTATTCCTGGCCATACTCAGGAATATTCGGCAGTAGTGCTATTAGAAGGTCAAAGATTCCTTGCGGCGACAAGTACCCGTTATGAAGAGTTGGTATATGAATCATTTTTTGAAGCGGCATCGCATGTGAATTCCAAGGGGAGCGTTTTGATAGTGTTGGATGGATTTCATCCACTGGTAGCGGCTATCACCAAATGGAATCCAGGAGGACTGATAAAAAAGATATTGCGTGAAAATCAGGATGCTTTTTTACCTCCTTTTTCAAGCGTTGCTCTATTAACCGTAGAAAAACAAGAAGCGGTTCTTCTCCGAAATGGGCTAGCAAAGAGCATTAAAGATGAGCGTCTTCCTCTTTCTTCTCAAGTATTTTTGTTCAACGACGGCGAATCAGAGAGAAATAAAATTGTCGTGAGTGTTCCTGCAGAGAATCGGGGTATTCTGGCGGCATTTTTGCTTGAACTCGTGCGCAAAAGAGCGATATCTAAGAAGAGTTCGGTTAGCGTCGCACTAGATCCCTTCACCCTTTTGTAATAATTGACTTGGTAGACTGAAGACATGTCCATTCAACAAATACGACTTTTTGGGGACCCAGTGTTGGTTTCTCCTGCTTCTGTAGTTGTTGATTTCGACAAAGAGCTCAGAGTATTAGTACAAGACTTAACAGAGACAATGATTGCGGCTCCCGGGGCTGGATTGGCTGCTCCACAAATCGGCGTACCGCTTCGAGTATTTGTGTGGGATGTTGATGAAGCTTTGGGTCATTTAATCAATCCCAGTCTGGATTTAAGCGAAGAAATCCAAGATGGCGAAGAAGGCTGCTTGTCTTTTCCATCTCTTTCCTACCCAACCAAACGTTCAATGAGAGTTGTAGCTAAAGGCTGGAATATGCATGGCGAACCGATCACCGTCGAAGGAACCGATTTACTAGCACGTGCGATTCAACATGAGACGGATCACTTAGATGGAGTGGTTTTCATCGATCGATTAGATGATGCAACAAGGAAAATTGCTATGAAGGAAATACGCGAGTCCGAATGGTTCGGACAAGCCATTAGTGCTGGTATTTCTCCCACCATCAAAGTTTCTCCTCATACGACTTTTGGAAAAGGGTTGTAGTGAATGTTGCGGTGGCAGCTACGGCAGATGTAGCAATCCCAACACTCGAGTGGCTAACTAAATCTAAGTATCAACTTTTACGCGTGATAACTACACCTGACTCAAAAGCCGGCCGTGGCAAAGTTACTACCGCTTCGCCCGTAGCGCTTTGGGCAGTTAATCACAATTATGAAGTACTTAAACCTAACTCACGCGATGAAATTGCAGATGCTTTGAATGGCGTAGATATTGTTTTAACCATCGCGTATGGTCGAATTCTAACGGAAGATATTTTAAAAATACCAAAGCATGGTTTTCTAAATTTGCATTTTTCCTTATTGCCCTCATATAGGGGAGCAGCACCTGTTCAGCGTTCTATTTTGCATGGTGATGTTCTTACAGGGATAACTATTTTTAAAATCGATAAAGATCTCGATACGGGACCCATTTACGTTCAAAGGGAGTATAAAATTCCCGCGAATGCTAACAGTGAGCAAGTCCTGGGTGAATTATCAGTTATCGGTGCATCTGCTTTTGAAGAGTTATTTTCAATGGTTGAAGACGGAAGAAAACCGAAGTCACAGAACCTAGATGGAGTGAGTTTTGCTCCAAAAATTACTAAGGATGAAGCAAAAATTGATTGGCATATGCCAACCAAAAGGATCATAGATTCAGTGCGGGCATTCACTCCAAATCCGGGGGCATGGACTGTGCATCGGGGTTCACTCTTGAAAATTACGCAGGCCGTTGAAGCGATTATTGAAGAAAAACTTAGACCTGGCATGTTGTGGGTCGCGGATAAGAAGCTATATGTTGGAACGGCAAGCAGCGCTGTTGAGATTTTGAAAATTGTTCCTGCAGGCAAGAGAGAAATGAAAGCTGCAGATTGGATTAATGGAGCTCGTTTAGTTGATGGTGAAGTTTTTGAATAAGCCCGCACGAAAGAGTTTCACCGCACCTAAACCTGATGCGGCTCGCTTGCTTGCCTATGATGTTCTACATGAAGTTAATCGAAACGCAGGTTACTCAAATTTATTATTGCCGAAAATATTATCTAAATCGCAGTTAGATGATAGAGATAAAGGTTTCGCCACAGAGCTTGTTTATGGGACTTTACGTATGCAAGGCAGACACGATTGGATCCTTGCGAAAGTTAGTGATAGACCCTGGCAAGAAGTTGATCCAGCCTTAGTAGATGTGGCGCGATTAGGAGCTCATCAACTATTTGAGATGAGAGTACCTACGCACGCTGCTGTATCGGCAACTGTTGAGTTAGGTAGAAAGGTACTGGGTGAGTCAAAGGCATCATTTTTAAACGCTATCTTAAGAAAAGTAAGTCAGAAGACTCTCGATGAATATATTTCTGAGATCAATCTTATCAAGGATAATTTTCAACGCCTTTCAATCTTGTATTCGCACCCTGAATGGATAATCGGTGCCTATTTAGATCAACTAGGAGATTTAGAAGAAGTTAAACAATTACTTATAGCAAACAATGTTGCACCAAAACCAACTCTTGTATCGTGGCCCGGATTGAGTACTCAAGATGAGTTAGTAGGACTTGGCGCAATCGCAACTACTTATTCGCCTTACGGGGCAGTTTTTGACGGATCTCCAGCCTCTTTGGATCTTGTTGTTCAGAGAAAGGCTGGTGTACAGGACGAAGGTTCACAATTAGTTGCATATATATTTTCTCAAGTAGCAGCAGAGCAAGATTCGTGGCTAGATCTGTGCGCAGGTCCTGGTGGCAAGGCGGCCTTATTATCAGCGATTGCAACTTCTTCTAATATTGCTTTTTCTGCCAACGAGATTTCAGAAGTACGAGCAAAATTAGTGCGACAAGTTGTTCAAGGCGTCAAAGTTACATCGATTGACGCGCGCGAACTATCAACTTTAGGTAGAAAATATGGGGCAATTTTAGCCGATGTTCCATGTACCGGATTGGGTGCATTACGTCGACGTCCTGAAGTTCGTTGGCGTAGGACAGTGTCAGATTTGAAATCATTAGTTGTGTTACAGGAGGAGATCATTGATGCAGCAATCGAATGTTTAAAACCTGGAGGAGTGTTTGGATACGCAACTTGTAGCCCACATCTATTGGAAACACGTATTGCCGTATCGCAGGCCCTGAAGCGTCATCCTGATATGGAATTAGTTGATCTAACTCCATTCATTCACGCAGATCTCCGTGCGAATGCAGTAGATAGGGGAGCTCTAACCTTGTGGACTCACCGGCACAACACAGATGCAATGTTTCTAAGCGTCATGCGCAAGAAGAATTAGTATTGCCTCATGATTAAACCGGTCCGGATTTATCCCAGTATTCTCAATGCTGATCATTCCAAGATATTGTCAGAAATTGATTTGGTCTCAAAAGTTTCGGATTCGTTACATCTTGATATTTTAGATGGCAAATTCGCCCCCAATACTTCCTTTAACTGGGATCAAGCGCAGTACATCATTTCAGGATCGACTATTCCCGTTGATGCTCATTTAATGGTTGTTGATTGTGATGAGCAAGGCCCCCGTTATGCCGAAGCGGGTTGCCAAAGTGTCACGATCCACGTCGAGAATACCCGCAATATACGTGCAACTATCAAGAACATTAAGTCACACGGATCTAGAGCTAGTTTGGCCTTAAAACCAGCAACTCAGATTGAGTCGTACATAGATTATTTAGATGATGTTGATATGTTCTTAATAATGACCGTAGAACCAGGATTCGGTGGTCAATCATTCATAGATGAAATGATGGATAAAGTTTCACGAACACGAGATTTAATCGGAAAGCGACCTATTTGGTTACAGGTAGACGGCGGAATATCAGAAGAAACTATCGCAATAGCTAGTGCCGCTGGTGCTGACACATTTGTGGCCGGTAGCGCTGTGTACAAGGCCGAGGATCCAGCCGCGATGGTTTCCAAATTGCGCTCTTTGGCAGAAAACGCCATTTAGAACTCTCTAGTAAACTAAAGGGATGAAAACCTTTGAGTCCCTGTGGAACGAGTTAGAAGTTATTGCTCGTGAGCGACCTGATGGTTCAGGCACCATCCAAGCTTTGGATGCAGGGTTACACGCAATAGGAAAAAAGATTATTGAAGAAGCTGGCGAAGTGTGGATAGCTGCTGAACATGAAGATAATGAATCGCTTGCAAAAGAGATTAGTCAATTGATTTATCACCTGCAGACGCTGATGTTGGCACGCGGTTTAACGCTGCAAGATATTTATAAGAATCTTTAGGAGAAAATAATGTTAAGAGTAGCTATCCCCAATAAGGGTTCACTCGCAGAGGATTCAATTGCGGTTCTAAAAGAAGCTGGGTACAGACAACGTACAGACAGTCGAGACTTGGTTTTGGTTGACGTTGAAAATCAAGTTGAATTTTACTATTTAAGGCCACGTGACATTGCTCTCTATGTTGGATCTGGGGAATTAGAGGCAGGAATAACTGGTCGTGATTTGCTCATAGATTCAGGGGCTGTCGCAGTTGAAACACTTTCTATGGGTTTTGGTGGTTCAACCTTTAGATTCGCGGCACCAAATGGTAAAGATTGGAAAATCGCTGACGTCGCAGACAAGCGGATAGCCACTGCCTATCCTGGTTTAGTAAATGCTCATCTGAAATCGTTAGGACTATTCGCAACTGTTGTTCGTCTAGATGGAGCAGTGGAAAGTAGTGTGCGATTGGGTGTGGCAGATTTGATTGCTGATGTTGTGAGCACTGGCAATACGTTGAGACAAGCAGGTCTAGAGGTTTTTGGTGATCCCATTCTTGTTAGTGAAGCAGTTTTAATCACCCGTGAAAGTGAAAAGCACAACTCTTCTCTGCAGATTTTATTGCGTCGTTTGCAAGGTGTAATCACCGCTAGAAAATATGTTCTTCTTGATTATGATGTACCAAAGAGTAAATCAGATGCTGCGTGTGCGATTACGCCTGGTTTAGAATCCCCAACTATTTCACCTTTGCAGAACACAGAATGGGTTGCCGTGCGTGCCATGGTTGCAAGAAAAGACACGAATCGTGTTATGGATGAGTTATGGGAAGTTGGAGCGCGTGGAATTTTAGTTACTGATATTCAAGCCTGTCGACTTTAAAGGATAGATATTTCTATTGTGCTTTGTTTCGAAAGAGAACCAAGTTCATTTCGTAAAATTTCGCTATTGGCTTGCGACACTGTGAACTCAAGTACCGTCTGAGGTTCTGAAGCGTTCCTGTGAATCCGTTCGATATTGCCGCCAGCAGCTGCAATACTCGAAGCGATTGCCGCAATTGAACCCGGACTAATCTGCGCAGCGTAGGCAATAATCGAAATTGATCCTGATTTTTGGGCAATGGATTCATTGGATTGACCTGAAAAAGATATCGCCATGTCCACCCCAAGAGTTCTGGCGCATTCGTCTAAATCGCTTTCGATAGCGTCAGAATGAGCTGGATCCAATTCGATTAAAACCGTCAGAATTAGGCGAGATCTATTAATAATTTGTTCAATGTCTATAATCGTTATTGAAAAAGGTTCCAGTGTGGCAAAAAGCGTTGAAACAATCCCGGGATTATCGATTCCAGAGAGAAGGATGAGACCTGTATATCGATCACTATGTGAACCATTTATATCCATTGACATAGGTTATCGCCAATTACATATGTTAACGCGCGCGTGATTGCAGCTTTTTACCCCCTTGAAGCACTATCTTTTTCTTCTATGGCATCTGATTCAGTTCTCTCACTCGATGGCGTCTGCGTTGTCCGAGAGGGTAAACAAATATTAGGACCAATTTCTTTTCGACTTGGCACAGGGGAGCGATGGGTAATTCTTGGGCCAAACGGTGCGGGTAAATCAACACTTCTGGGTGTTCTTGCTGCTCGTATTTTTCCGAGCAAAGGAAATGCTATCTTGTTGGATAAACAAGTTGGTAGCACTGATCTGTCAGAGTTGCGTACAAGAATCGGTTTGGCTTCACCTTCATTAGAAGATATGGTGGAGAGCGATGAAAATGTTCGTGATCTTGTTTTAACTGCTGCTTACGCAATCATTGGTCGTTGGAATGAAAATTACGACCTGTGGGATGAATCTCGCGCAGTTGCACTCTTAACAACTTTCGGTGTACGCGATCTTGGGGAACGGCGTTTTTCTACATTAAGTTCTGGTGAAAAAAAACGAGTTCTAATTTCTCGCGCTCTCATGGCTGATCCAGAATTGCTTCTACTAGATGAACCAGCAGCAGGCCTAGACGTTGGAGGACGAGAAGATCTGCTTCGCCGTTTTGCCGCTTTTTCAAATGATCCAACAGCTCCAGCAAGTGTACTGGTAACCCACCACATAGAAGAGATACCGATTGGAACCACGCATGCAATCTTGCTTAGAGATGGAAAAATCGCGGTAAGTGGTCCTGTTGCTTCTGTGATTACTAGCGAGCATGTAAGTGCTGTTTTTGGTTTACCAATAGAAGTGAGATATGAAAGCGCTCGATTCTTTGCCCGAGCTTAGAAATTTGCTAGATATTCGCTGGCATGCTTTGTTAGAACCTTCTTTTCATATTCTTGATGAGTTAGATAAATTGTTGGATTTTAAGTCCAACATTCCTAATCGGGAGAAAATATTTGCAGCTTTCCAGTGTGATCCGAAAGATGTGAAAGTTGTAATTTTTGGTCAGGATCCTTATCCAAATCCTAAACATGCGATGGGATTATCTTTTAGCATTCCACCGGATGTAAAGACGCTTCCAGGATCTTTAAGGAATATATACAAAGAAATGCTAGATGATGTCGGTGGGATAATTCCCAAAAATGGTGACTTGTCATACTTAGCGAATCAAGGTGTTATGTTATTAAACCGCGGATTAAGTATTTCACTTCCGGATAAACTGGTAAATCCATACTGGTATCAATTTTCCGATGATGTTGCCCAAGTGCTTGGAAAATTAGGGGTAATTGGGGTTTTCTGGGGCAATCAGGCTCACCACCTATCACGATTTTTCCCGGAAGAACGAAGGATCCTAAGCGCTCATCCAAGTCCGCTATCGGCGTATAGAGGATTTTTTGGTAGCAAGCCCTTCAGCAGGGTTAATGCGATCTTAAGTAAAGAAAATAGAGAGCAAATTTTTTGGACAAGCAAATAGCGCGGACCCAGAAAAGGATCCGCGCTATTTGCGTTAGTTCAGATTATCCAATCCAAGTATTAATAGGAGAAGACAAGAAGTAGACCATAAAAAGAACAGTAACGAGAATTAGAAGAGGATGTACTTCTTTACGTCGTCCCTGAACCAAACGGATTACCACGTGTGAGACAAAACCTGCGCCGATACCAACAGAGATGTTGTAAGTAAATGGCATGAGGATAATTGTTAGAAAGGCTGGAATCGCTATTCCGTAATCAGACCAATCAATCCCCTTAATCTGAGTCATCATTAAAAATCCGACGATGACAAGAGCAGGTGTTGCAGCTTCGTAAGGTATAACTGCAACGAGCGGAGCTAGGAAAGTTGTAAGTAGGAAAAGCACGCCTGTTACGACTGACGCCAATCCCGTACGCGCACCTTCACCAACACCTGATGCAGATTCGATGTAGCTGGTGTTAGAAGAAATGCTTCCCGCTCCACCTGCCACTGCTGCTAGTGAGTCAACAAGGAGAATTCGATCATTATTGGGAATGTTTCCTTGTGAGTCTATTAATCCTGACTCATGTCCTATTGCCGTCACTGTTCCGACGGTATCGAAGAAGTCAGATAACAGGAGCGTGAAAATAATCAGGATCGCTGTAACAGCTGAAATACGACTAAATGAACCGAAGAGTGAGAAATGTCCAAGTAGCCCGAAATCAGGAGTAGAAATGATGTCTGAAGGAACACTAGGAACATTAAGTCCCCAACCCTTTGGATTGACTTTATCTGGGGCAACAAAATTTGGCCCGATCTTAAAAGCAGATTCGACGGCAATGGCTGCAACTGTTGCTACAGCAATTCCAATTAATAGTGCTCCTTTAACTTTTTTCACCATGAGTGTGATCATCAAAAATAGACCCAGAGCGAAAATAATGATTGGCCAACCGACAAGAGTTCCGTTATCGCCAAGTGTTACTGGCACTGGACCAGAACCTGTGCGTCTTACGAATCCTGCATCAACTAGACCAATCAAGGCAATAAATAATCCAATACCAACTGAAATAGCAATCTTGAGTTGAGCCGGTACTGCGCGAAATACCGCAGTTCTAAATCCTGTCAGAACTAATACAGTGATAATCAGTCCTTCTAGAACTACCAGACCCATCGCATCGGCCCAAGACATTTGGGAAGCGATTCCAACCGCCACAAATGTGTTCAAACCTAAACCAGTTGCTAGCGCTAATGGATAGTTTCCAACAACGCCCATTAAAATTGTTAATACACCCGCAATTAATGCTGTTGCTGCTGCAACCATTGCGAGGTTTGGTGCGTCTCCACCGCCAAGGAATTTTCCATCGGCATCTTTAGCTAAACCTATGATGAGTGGATTGAGTGCAACTATGTAAGCCATCGTGAAAAACGTGACAACGCCGCCACGGATTTCTTGGCTTACTGATGAACCACGTTCAGAGATTTTGAAGTATTTATCGAGCATGACTAACCTTCCTGATTTTGTTTTCGGGGGTGTTTGCGACCCCGTGCGAAGTGACGGCTCGCAGGCCGGAGGAAGTACTTGAAAGACTATCTATTGCGGGGAAGTAAGTCTGGAAACGACACCCAGAGAGATCGCTATGGATTGACCGATGAATAAGGCGAAGAGTGCTGTACCTATCCCAATCGTGCCCCCTAAGAACGCCCCTAGAGCAAAGACTGTGCCTTCAATCCCTAAACGCACACGACCAACACGAACACCACTTCGATTATGAATCGCAGTCATTAACCCATCGCGAGGACCTGGCCCAAGTGCGCACGTTATGTAAAGAGCAGAACCCATACCGACCATCGCAACTCCAGTGAAGTCCATCGCAATTCCTATAAGTAAGTTATTTGCGGTCGGAAAAATGCTTATGCCCAGTTGAATTGCGCTGGCAATAATCACAATATTTGCAATGGTTCCAAATCCTGGCTTTTCGCGCAAAGGAATCCACAAAAGTAAGATCAGAGTACTTATCGCAAATGTTGAGATGCCAAGAGAGATATCAATTTTTTTAGCAATACCTTCAGCAAGTACAGTCCATGGAGCGTTTCCAGTTGCGCTTTGAACTAGGAGTGAATCGCCTAGTCCGAAAATAAATAATCCAAAGCAAAGAATGAAGGTTCTACGAATTGATAAATCCCAACGATGTCTTGCAGCCCAGGATGTATTGGGAATCGTTCTGTGTGGCCGCAGAAATTCCAGAAATACGTTTTTGGAAGCGTCCGAACTCATTGCGCAATAGTAGGGGATACACTTCGCGAATGAGGTTCTTATCTTGATTATTGGTTTGGGTACACTGATAAATATCGCAGCAATTGTTGCTGGATCAACAGTTGGAGTTTACGCTGGATCACGCCTTGCCGTTAAAACTCGTGATTTGATAACTGACGTACTGGGGCTAATCACCATCTTGGCTGCAGCTAGCGCGGTTATTCCTATGTTTAGTTCAGGGTTTTCTGCCTCACTTCCAAAGGGTTGGACATTGTTGAGCATTCTGGGATCCCTCTTAATCGGTGGATTAATAGGTTCGGCATTGAAATTGGAAGATCGTTTAGAACGATTAGGGGGGAACTTGCGCCAAAGATTTGGCGCCAACAAGGAAAGTAAATTTGTGGAAGGTTTCGTATCTTCGTCCCTGCTTTTTGTTATTGGTCCATTAGCAATTTTGGGAAGCATTAGCGACGGAATGGGAACAGGAATAGATCAACTCTCATTGAAGTCAATATTGGACTTTTTCGCTTCGATCGCTTTTGCCGCTTCATTAGGATGGGGTGTAGCTGCTTCTGCAATTCCAGTAGGTGTGTACCAAGGAATTTGGACAGTGATCGGATTGCTTCTAGGAAATATTCTGGCGCAATATCAAATAGATGCAATGACAATAGTTGGTGGCTTACTTTTACTCTCTATTGGTCTGCGCTTATTGCGAGTAAAGGAAGTAGCTGTGGGCAACTTGCTGCCCGCTTTAGCTATTGCTCCTATATTTGTATATGTCCTGCACGTTATTTCATTTTAGAAAGTGGTGGCATCAATCACGAATCGATACTTAACATCACTTGCTACTGTTCGATCATAGGCAGTGTTGGCATAATCCGCGGAAATGACCTCAACATCGCTCACAATGTTTTTCTCGCCACAAAAATTTAACATTTCTTGAAGTTCGGACATTCCGCCAATCATTGAACCAGATAGAGATCTTCTTCCATCGAGCATAACTGCCGGATTTAATGAATAGGGCTTCCCTGGGAGACCAATAACAACCAGAGTTCCATCAAGTTTTAAACACTGTAAGTACTCGTTTATATCAATCTCCGCGCTAACAGTATTAAGAATGATGTCGAAAGATTTTTTTAATGCGCTTAATGCCTTCGGATCTTGCGTACTGACGAAATGGTGGGCACCCATATTTTTTGCATCATCTTCTTTTGCGGGCGAATGCGATAAAACCGTTACTTCTGCGCCCATGGCTATTGCAAATTTAACCCCCATATGCCCTAAACCACCAAGTCCCATAACGGCTACTTTTGAACTTGGACCAACGTTGAAATGCTTAATGGGCGAGTACAAAGTTATTCCAGCGCATAGCAGGGGAGCGACCCCTTCTAGAGGAAGGCTGGAAGGTATGTGAACTGCATAATCTTCGTTAATCACAAAAGTATCGGAATACCCACCTCGTGTTTGATTTAGACCATCTCGTTCCACGCTGTTATATGTCCCGGTCATGCCCTCTAAACAGTATTGCTCTAAACCAAATAGACAGTTTGAACATGTGCGACACGAGTCGACGAAAACTCCAACACCAATCAAATCTCCGATATTAAATTTCGTTACTGCTGAGCCGATAGCGGTGACAACACCTGCTATTTCATGTCCTGGTACCAATGGATAGTGAACTGAACCCCATTCTCCACGAGCCGTATGGATGTCGGAGTGACAGATACCCGCATATTTAACATCCAAACCCACGTCATGTGTTCCCAGTGGGCGACGATCAAATTCAAAGGTTTTTAGAGGGGAGGTGGCGCTTTCTACTGCTAGTCCGCGAGATTTCATGATTTTCCTTTGATCGTTATGTGAATGGAAGCGGTTCGGTGGAGGTATGTGCTGCTTTTGAAGAACGAGCTGTGACCTCTCGCATGTGGTGACGCCGACATAGAACTTCATAGGCGATCTCTTGGCCTGGTGCCACATCACCAACTACTACTTGTTCTCCTTGTGTAACCATCGTGCCGTCTACAGTTCTAGCATTGTGTGTTGCTCGTGATCCACACCAACACAAGGCTTCAACTTGGAGAGTATTTACTCGGTCGGCTAATTCAACTAAGCGCGCTGATCCAGGAAAGAGTTTGGTTCGAAAATCAGAGAGAATTCCAAATGCATAGACGTCGATACCCAAACCATCAACTATTTTTGCTAACTCTTCAATCTGTTGTGGTTGATAAAACTGAGCTTCGTCGCAAATAATGTAATCGATTCGGTTTCCTTGAGATAGTTTATCAACCACATATTTGTGCAAGTCCATATCAGTGCTCACTTCAATGGCAGGACTTTGCAACCCGAGACGAGAAGAGATTACCCCTGACCCGGCTCGGTCTTTGGATGTGAAAATTAATCCTGTGCGACCGCGGCTGTGATGATTATGTGCGGTTTGAAGCGCGAGAGTAGATTTTCCACTATCCATAGTTCCGCAGTAGTACGTCAATTCGGCCACAGATGCATCTTGCCACTGGAACGGTTTTTTTGCAGGCTTAAACCTTTATTTAAACTATAAATCTAATCCTTGATCCTTTAGTCCTTGGGTAAGTCGAGGTATTAAAGCAACGGACATATCCACCGATATGTGAGATGCATCCCGATATGCGACAACGCCATCTTTTACAGCTGAACACACCTGCGAACACAGCCATGGATTTGGATCAACTACTTTGAACCCAGCGATTGATAAGTTTTGGCTGGGCAACGAGGTATCGCACTTGGAAATACTATATTTTTCTAAACACGAAGGAATATCGATATTAACTTGTGGTGTATCCGTTATGTAAATGAGTTGTGTAGAGGACCCGCGAATTTCAGTAAGTAGTTTTCGTTGTCCGTCATTCCACCATTGAAGACGATTTGTTGTCTGGGGTGGCGGTGCATAATATTGAAAACTGCTCATTATCAGTATGTCTGGCTGTATTTTACGTATTCGTTCGATTGTGTTCTCTCTCCACTTAACGCATCTAACCATCTTGAATCCACCTTGGTCTCTGCGTTGTGTATCAACGGAAGGACACGCTGATTTGGTCAAAGAAATTAGTTTGTAACCTGATCTATTCGCAATCTCTACGAGAGCTGGGAACCACTGAGCAGCATGTGAATCGCCGTAAAGAACAATAACTCTATTAGAATTGATATTCGCGTATTCGCATTTTCCAGATTTGATTTGCGCGTAATTAGCGTGGCATCCGTCGTTATAAATTTCAGGTCGAGCTTTTATTTGTTCCAGTGAAACTGCGCCGCTTATGCCTGAAACATCAATTTTGTCAGTATTTGAAAGGATAATCGCTGAGCCGAGTAAAACTGACACTACGGTAGCGATTGCGGTACCTTTGAATACAAGGATGGAAGATATATTTTTTAACCTGAAGGGCTCTTCAACGAATTGATGCGTGAGATCTGCTAACAACAAAGTTATAGCGATAGCGATAACACGTTCATATACTTCCAGAGGCCTCGCAAAATACGTACTCGGAAGAACTAGCAAAGGCCAATGCCACAAATAAAGAGGATAAGAAATTTCGCCTAACCATTGGGATATGCGGCTATTTGAAATGTCATTTAGAAGTGGAGGCCAGTGTCTGCTCGTAGCAATCAGTAGAACGGTACCGATAACAGGTAGTGCTGCATTTTTCCCTGGGAAAGCAGTATTTTCATTAAAGACGAATGCACTTGTTATAACGAGAATAAAGCCAATTAAAGGAATGAATTTTTTTGTTTTTGCGGCAGGAATCAGAGCAATCATTGCTCCAATTCCCAGTTCCCATGCTCTCGTTGGTAATGAATAAAAAGCCCAAATAGGAGATGTTTCCGTAAGGTAAATGGAAAGAAAAAAAGAAAATATCGTTACTGCAGCAACTAAGCAGGTTAAAACAACCTTCTTTCTTAGGTATTTAGCGATCAAAAAGAAAACCAAGATTAACAACGGCCAGATTACATAAAATTGTTCTTCTACAGCTAGAGACCAAAAATGGATTACCGGAGAAGGGGTTGCGTTTAAATTTTGATAATCGGTTTGCCACACAGCAAACAGGTAATTGGAAACGTATAAACTTGCTGCAATGATATCTCGTCCAAGAGAAGACCTCATTGTTCCTGGAATGAGCAACCAGGAAAAAGCTGCGGTTATAGTCAGAACAAAGAATGATGCAGGAAGTAAACGTTTAAACCGCCTTGCATAGAAGGCTTTGAAATTAATTGTTCCGGTGTTCTCTATTTCGCGCATCAACAAACCAGTAATTAAGAACCCACTGATAACATAAAATATATCAACGCCTACGAATCCTCCGGCAATCCATTTAGCGTGAAATAAAACTACTAAAATTGCTGCAAGGGCTCTGAGACCTTGTATTTGGGTGATTCTATTGGATGGAATTTTCGTCATTAGATAATTTTTACTGATTGAATATTCATCATTGGGAAATCTTTAATTATTCTTTTTCTACCTTCTAAGGCAAGAATTTCAATTAGAAAAATGAGATCAGTAGCCTTGGCTCCTGTTTTTTCTATAAGTTGTATCGCAGCGCAAGCGGTTCCGCCCGTCGCAAGAACGTCATCTACTATCAGAACAGTTTTTTCCGGTTTACAAGCATCTTGGTGGACTTCTAGGGTGCCATGACCGTACTCCAAACCGTAATTTTCGGCGTAAGTATCAGATGGTAATTTTCCTGCCTTTCGAATAGGTATGAAACCTCGATTGCACTGTGTAGCTATCGCAGAAGCGAAGATAAATCCTCTCGCTTCCATACCGGCAACATAATCAAATGTGGAAGCCAGGGAAGACATGTGTTTGATAACTACATTGAAAGCGTCCGAATCGGAAAGCAAGGGAGTGATGTCCTGAAACTCAATTCCAGATTTAGGGAAATCAGGGATTTGTCTTATTAAACCCAGAGCGTCTGCGAGATTCACAGTTCAGATAGTTTCATATTTTTGTGTCCGAGAGGGGACTTGAACCCCTAAGCCCTTGCGGGCACTAACACCTCAAGCTAGCGCGTCTGCCAATTCCGCCACCCGGACGAGTGAGAGCAGAACGATAGCAATGCCAGGAAAGGTAAGCAAAAGCGATGCATCTGAGAGAGAATACGGATATGACTTATGTGCAATTAAGTGATGCCGAACGGGATGAGTTACATGCCGAAGCAGTTTCAATCTGCCAATCACTCATTCAGATTCCCAGTGTTAATTATGGTGATGGCCAAGGTGATGAGTTAGCTGTTGCTGGCAAAGTGGTTGCACTGCTAGAAGAAGTGGGAATCTCAGCGAAAATCTACGAATCAGCACCAGGGCGCTGCAATGTAGTTGCGAACATCAAAGGATCAAATCCAGAACGTCCAGGTTTGGTAGTGCATGGTCATCTCGACGTCGTGCCAGCAAACGCCGACGATTGGAGTGTAGATCCTTTTTCAGGACTCATAAAGGATGAAATGATTTGGGGTCGCGGCGCCGTTGATATGAAAAACATGGACGCAATGATGATTGCGATTTTTAGAATGTGGGCAAGAAAAAAAATACAGCCACCACGAAACATTGTTCTTGTATTTTTTGCAGATGAAGAAGCTGGATCACTCTTTGGTTCACGGTGGATGGTCGCGAATCACCCGGAGGTTTTCAAAGACTGCTCAGAAGCGATATCTGAAGTTGGCGGATTTTCCGTAACGGTATCTGATGGTAAACGTCTGTATTTTATTGAAACTGCTCAAAAAGGTATTCATTGGATTCGTTTAACAGCACGTGGCCGAGCGGGCCACGGTTCAATGATGAACCCAGAAAACGCATTAACGCGGTTGAGTCAAGCTGTCAGTGCAATTGGTAATCACGCGTGGCCACAGCGATATACGAAAACCGTCAAGATTTTATTCAAAAAAATAGCAGATGTAACTGGAAAGAAATATGATGAAAGTAATTTACAACCGCTTTTGAAGGAAATTGGTCCGATGTCTAGGATGATTGGAGCAACTCTTCAGAATACGGCAAACCCAACAATGCTCGAAGCGGGCTATAAAGCTAATGTTATTCCTCAGGAAGCCCACGCAGTTATTGATGGACGCTTCTTACCAGGTTTTGAAAGTGAATTGAATGAAACTATCCACGAGATTGTTGGACCTGATATCACCATTGAAACAATTACTCACGATATTGCTTTAGAAGTAGATTTTGAAAGCAATTTAGTTGACGCTATGACTAATGCAATTCTCGCCTTTGATCCTGAGGGAATTCCAGTGCCTTATCTCATGAGTGGAGGAACTGATAACAAAGCTTTAAGTGAATTGGGAATTGTTGGTTATGGTTTCTCACCTTTGAAGCTTCCGCCAGATCTCGACTTTATGGCCCTTTTCCACGGCGTCGACGAAAGAGTTCCAATTGACGGAATACACTTTGGTGTTGATGTTTTGGAGAACTTCTTAAGAAATTCTTGAAATTTCATTGAGGGCCGTGCGTACCACATCAGGCAGAGTTACTTCTTCACTTGAAAGCGCACCTCGTAATTGGGCACCAGTTCGTGCACCGATTATTACGCTTGTGACGGAAGGCGCGTCTCTTACCCAAGCTAGTGCAACTTCTAATGGTGAGTATCCCAACCCTTCTGCAGCGACACATGCCGCTTCAACAATTTGAGATTGTTTATCGGATAGATATGGTTCAACGAAAGATAAGAAATGTGGAGTCGCTGCACGTGAATCACTTGGTATGCCCTTTCTGTATTTACCAGTGAGCACTCCGCGTCCCAGCGGTGACCATGCAAGTAAACCTACTTCAAGATTTTGTACTGCATCAATTAGATCTTCTTCAATTTTTCGATTGAGCAATGAATACTCATTCTGAATAGTTGCGATCGGAGCCTTATTAGCAATAACTTCTTGCCTGGTTATCGCACGTGCACTTTGCCATCCAGAAAAGTTCGAGATTCCAACGTATCTAGCCTTACCGCTCGTATAGGCATAATCAAGAGCTGACAGAGTGTCATCTAGTGGATTATGCGAATCCCACGTATGTATTTGCCACAAATCTATGTAGTCCGTATTGAGGCGTTGTAAGGATGCATCTAGTTGCGAGATCAGAGCAGTGCGGGAGTTATCAACTCTGCGAACTCCGTCTGGAAAACTCAGACCAGCTTTAGATGCGATGACAACATCGTTTCTTTCAAAGAGAGTTCCAATAAGCCCACCAATTACTCGTTCGCTATCTCCATCGCCATACACCGCAGCGGTATCGATGAAATTGCCTCCGGCATCCAGAAAAGCGCGACATTGATCGGCGGCTTCGTGCTCATCGGTATCTCGACCCCATGTCATTGTTCCAAGGCCAACCCTGGAAAGCATTAGCCCACTTTTGCCCGCTCGTCTTAATAGCATGGCAAGACCTTAGCAAGTGTGTATTGCTAAATCCCGATAACCTAGCGTTGTGACCACAGTGATTTTAATCAGACATGCTCATTCTATTGCGAACCAAAAAGGGGAATTGGCGGGGCGCACTCCACATGTACATCTGAGCAAAAAAGGTGAAAGCGAAGCCCTTTTATTAAAAAAACGTTTAGGGACACTGCAATGTAAGCAAATCACCATAAGCCCCCTTGAAAGATGCTTAGCCACTCTTGCGCCATGGCTAAGGGCGCAAGGAATAAATCCAGAAGAGATCACGGTTGATGATGGTTTGACTGAAGTTGATTATGGAGATTGGACTGGTAAGAAACTGGTTTCACTGGCACTGAAAAAAGAATGGCGAATAGTTCAAAAAACTCCGAGTCAAATGGTGTTTCCCAAGGGCGAAGCTTTGCTCGATGTTCAAACTAGGGCCCATAAGTCCTTGTTAAGATCAATTAAAAAAGCCGGAGATGGAATAGTTCTGATTGTAAGTCACGGTGATGTTATTAAAAGCCTTATAGCCACTGCCTTGGATTTACATTTGGATAAATTTCAAAAGATAGTGATAGATCCAGCATCTATTTCTATTTTGGATTACAGCAAAGGAAGTTTTCGAGTACTTCACCTCAATGATTCAACTTCTAATTTTGAATTTCTTGCTAAAAACAAACGTTCAGGAAAAACTTTGGTTGGCGGGGGAGCGGGTCGACGGTGACTGCAATTGTTTATGAATTCAATCCGGTGGAACGTTTTGTCGCAGGCACAGTTGGCGTACCGGGAGAACGAACCTTTTTTATACAAGCAAGAACAGGATCTCGTGTTGTTTCTGTTGTTGTCGATAAATCACAGGTTGTAGCCCTGGGTGAACGCACGAAAGTTATGCTACGAGAGATAAAGAAAAATGATCCGACAATAGTCATTGATAATACTGAAATAGATGATTCCCCTTTGGAGCAACCCATATTTGAAGAATTTCGAGCGGGAGTGATTGCAATGGCTTGGGATGTAGAAAATTTAAAGATTGTTTATGAACTCCGCGAAATTAATGATTCAGATAATGATTCTCAAAATGAATTGATTTTTGACGAGGCAAACCTATCTGTCGATTTACTCCGGGTTCATGTATCTCCAACTCAAGCGGCAGCTTTTTCTAAGCGATGTCTTACTTTGGCGAGTGCAGGTAGAACTCCTTGTCCTTTTTGTGGAATGCCCATAGACCCGACGGGACATCTGTGTCCTCGAGCTAATGGTTATCGCAGATGAAGTTTGTTGAAGATATTTTGAATTCAGGAACAATCGTTGTTTCGGGTCGCTTGATAGATGCTTCCAATGCAACATTGCTAGCCAACTGTCATTTGGGAGACGAGGTAGTCAAGTGCATTTACAAACCGATTGCCGGGGAAAGACCATTGTGGGATTTTCCTGACGGAGATTTAGCTTCACGTGAGTACGCAGCTTTTCTTATTAGTGAATTTATGGAAATCCACATTGTTCCAACAACAATTTTACGTGACGGTCCTTTCGGAGTTGGAATGGTTCAAGAGTGGATTGATATTGATCCAGACGTTGATCTTGCGGAGTACTTCGCGCGTGATGAGATTCAGTTAAGAAAGATGGCGCTTTTCGATGCGATTATCAATAATACAGATCGAAAAATAGGCCATTTGTTACCCCGTACTGATGGGAAACTTTTTGGTTGCGATCATGGGGTAACTTTCCATAGTGAGAATAAATTGCGCACGGTTTTATGGCAGTGGGCTGGTTCCGAGTTAATGCTCGAAGAAATCGATGCATTAAAGAAACTCCTAGAAACCTTAAAATCAACGGACGGCGATCGATTAGCTGATCTGATAACTGATGTTGAATTAGATGCACTCTATGAGCGGATTAAGAAACTTATATCCACCAAAGTTTTTCCTTTGCCTAGCACTGAATGGCCGGCGATACCTTGGCCGGCTTTCTAAATCCTGCTACGACAATGCATTAGTATGTGAACATGAAATCGTGGCCAGAGGTTCACATTCCCACCATAGATTCCAAGTACGTATTTCCAGAATTATCACTGTTCAGTTCAAGTTCCCAAAAAATAGAGGTACTGCCCGTTAAGAAAATTTATCGCATGTATGTTTGCGGGATCACGCCATATGATTCAACACATCTCGGCCATGCTGCTACGTATTTAACTTTCGATTTAATAAATCGATATTTACGCGCTTTGAAATCAGAAGTAAGTTATGTTCAAAATATTACTGATATCGATGATCCGCTCCTCGAAAGAGCCACCCGTGATGGAGTGAATTGGCAAGTTTTAGCTAATTCTCAAATCGATCTTTTTCGAAGTGATATGACTGCATTGCATATAATTCCTCCTAAGAGTTACATCGGAGCGGTAGAGGCTATTCCTCTTGTTATCCAGAAGATTAAAGATTTGGAAGCTGTCGACTCGATTTATAGAGTTGAACAAGATCTATATTTTCGCGTGCACAATGACCCTGAGTTTGGTTCGCGAAGCAATCTCTCGGATGCAGATTTCCTCAAGATTTTCGCAGAGCGTGGAGGAGACCCCGGTCGCGAGGGTAAAGAACATCCTTTGGATTCATTGGTGTGGTTAGCCAAACGTCGGAATGAACCTTCTTGGCCGAGTGTGTTTGGCGAAGGTAGACCCGGATGGCACATTGAATGTTGCGCGATTGCTTTGAAGTATCTTGAACCAGATGTTTCTGAGGATTACTTGATTGATATTCAAGGTGGAGGAAGCGATTTGATTTTCCCACACCACGAAATGAGTGCAGCGCAAGCTAAAGTCTCATCAAATAAGAGATTTGCTCGTTTATATGTTCACACTGGAATGATTGGTCTTGACGGACAAAAAATGAGTAAAAGTTTAGGTAATTTGAAATTTGTATCTACATTGATTCAATCCGGTGTCAATCCAATGTCGATTAGATGTGCTTTGTTGATGCAAAGCTACGGGAAAGATCGAATGTGGAATGACGATCTATTGAGAGAAGCAGAAACATTCATTGGCGCTCTGACGCTTCAATTATCCAAATCTGATTGCGCGCCGACACAAGAGGTTATTCAGGGAGTTATTGATGCTATGTCCTCAAATCTAAATACTGAGAGAGTTTTTACAATTTTGAATCAGTGGATAAAAGAATCTGAATCAGGCGCTACGGGTGGCCATCCTGGCGAGCTTTCTCGGGCGCTAGATACTCTCCTCGGTATAGCCATTTAAAATGTCAAATTTCTTTAGTGCAGTTTTTTTCGATATGGATGGTTTATTTGTAGATTCTGAACCATTATGGTTACTTTCCGAAACAGAACTTATGGCGAGTTTCAATTATTCGTGGACCAACGCGGATCAGAGCAATTGCTTAGGCGGACCACTAAGTCGTGTTGGTGAATATATGTTTGAAAAAACTGGTGGTCAAAAGTCACCAGATTTTTTCACGAACGAAATTGTTTCATTGATGAGTGTAAAACTATCAAGAGGTGCGCCGATAATGCCTGGAGCCCTGAGTTTATTGAAGGCCTTTGAGAGAAAGGGGGTTAAGACTGCGCTGGTATCGGCCAGTCCAAGAGTTCTGGTAGATGCAGTGCTGGTTATGCATTCTGAGCACACTTTCGAATTTTCATTATCTGCAGATGATGTTTCCCGTCCGAAACCTGATCCGGAGGCTTATTTGTTGGCCGCAACAAAATTGAATATCGATATTTTGGATTGTCTTATATTGGAAGATTCACCCAATGGTGTGAAAGCAGCTACCGCTAGCGGAGCGTTCACCATAGCTGTACCGCATTTTGTTGATATCGAACCTGGTCATCGTTTGCGAATTGTCAAGTCGTTGGAAGAATTAAGTTTTGAAAATTTGCAAGCTATTTATGCGCAGGACAAATAGATTTAAAAGAGCACCAATCGCATAATCTACTTTTTCTTGGCTTCCATTCGTCAGATTCCATGGATTCGAAAATCGCTTCTGAAATCTTTATTAGGGATTTTTCTGTCGCCAATAAATCAAGTTCAGTGGGTGTATTTTTTAGTAAATGACCATCTCCTAAATAGATCAACTGCAATAATTTTGGGATAACATCATGTGCTTTCCAATATAGAAGGGCGTAAACTCGTAGCTGGAAGAGCGCCTTATCTTCCCATCCAGGTTTTGGAGATTTTCCAGTTTTATAATCAATTATTCGAACTTCACCAGTATTCGCAACATCTAAACGATCGACGTAACCGTGCAAATAGGTTTTTTCGGATAAATCGTGTTCAAGATGAAGTTCGCGATGTGTGGGTTCAAAAACGGTTGGATTCTCAAGATTAAAATATGTTTCCAACAAGGAATTCGCTCGGTCGAGCCACTCTTTTTCACTAGTTACCAGAGCCGCTAATTCTGGCTTGAGTTCTAATTGCGCCTGCCAACGACTTGGCAATAGGTTGGATGCTGTTGCGATGGTGCGCAGTTGTGCAGGGGATTCGAAAAGGTCATGCAGAACGGTGTGGACTAAAGTTCCGCGTTCTGCATCCAAACTCGCAGGCTCAGGTAACTGATCAATTACGCGGTATTTATAGAGCAATGGGCAATTTGAAAAATCATTGACCCGGCTTGGAGATAACCTTAATTGGCTCATCTACGCCAAGATACTCTGATATTTGCATACGCGCACGCATAAGATACTCCCATGTCTAATGACGAATTCTTTGCAGAAGGCGATCGTATACAGCTAACTGATCCCAAGGCGAAGATGTATACATTCACGATAACCCGAGACAAGGAATGGCACACTCATAAAGGTTGGATTGTTCACAACGATCTTATTGGCTTACCTGAAGGCAGCGTTGTGAGCACAAGTGCAGGATTGCAATTCACAGCGTTTAAACCGCTCTTAGGTGATTTCGTACTCTCAATGCCGCGTGGAGCAACAATCGTTTATCCGAAAGATGCGGCAATGATTATCGGAGTAGCTGATATTTTTCCAGGAGCAAAGGTGGTTGAAGCTGGTGTGGGAAGTGGTGCATTAAGCATTTCACTTCTTCGCGCTATTGGAGCCCAAGGCAAGCTCTTGAGTTTTGAACGACGTGAAGATTTTGCAGAAATAGCGAGGGAAAATGTAAGAACATATTTTGGTTCCTCGCCGACTAATTGGAGCTTAAATGTTGGCTCGGTTCAAGATTCTTCAGTAGCGGAAAAATTTGATCGTGTTGTATTAGACATGCTAGCTCCATGGGAATGCATCTCCTTTTCTGCCGATGTTCTGAGACCAGGGGGAGTTTTTCTCGCATACGTTGCGACGACCACGCAATTGTCCGCTACGGCAGAAGCTATAAAAGAAGATGGTCGATTCACCGAACCTTTAAGTTCGGAAACTATTGTAAGAGATTGGCACCATGAAGGTTTGGCAGTTCGTCCTATGCAACGAATGATCGGACACACAGGTTTTCTTATTATTAGTCGTCGTATGGCACCAGGTGTCTCTGTTTTGCCCCGCCGTAGACGGCCTTCCAAAGGAGCTTATGGTGTCGCGGAAGAGTGAGCGATTAGTAAATCTAGTTATTGCGTTATTAGCGACCAAGAGATATCTAACTAAATCAGAGATTTTTAGAACGATCGAGGGTTATGAAGGTTCGAATGATTCTATGGAACGTATGTTTGAACGAGATAAAGATGAGTTACGAAGTTTAGGAATTGATATAGAAGTATCTTCTCTCGATCCTCTCTTTGATGATGAAATTGGATATCGAATACGATCGGAAAATTTTGTAATGAATTACAGTCAATTGACACCGAGTGAGATTGCTTATATGTCTCTTGGGGCTCAAGTTTGGAAAGATGCAATTCTTAGTGAAGTAGCTCAGAAGGCTTTGAGAAAATTAATCGGTTTAGCAAAACCTGCAGACATAACTGAAATACCAACTTTCGCTCCAACTGTACTTAATGCACCTAATTTTCTGAGCGAATTAGTGGAATGCATCAGTTCGCGTAGACCTATTGAATTTACGTACATTGATGGTGAATTAAATGCAAATAAACGAAATATAAATGTTTATTCATATTTTTCGCTGAAAGGTTTTTGGTATTTCAGTGGTTATGATCTCGCGAAATTAGATATTCGAACTTTCCGTTGTGATCGTGTAACAGGAGATATTCATCTATCTAAGAAAACTCAGTGCTATGACATTCCAGATGATTACGTTACTGATTTCAATTTTCAGGTTTTAGACCAAAGCCAGAACGCCCAGTTACGAATCCGCCATGGGCGTGGAACACAATTACGGAGCATTGCAACGAAGATAGAGCATGGAGAAGAATTTGACCTCATTGATTTATCTTTTGCTTCAGACGACAGCTTGGTCCCAATAATTTTATGGCATTTAGATGATGTTGTTGTTGTCAATCCTGATTCGCTGAAGCAATCGGTTGTAGCCTCTCTCAGGAATTTGACTACTTCACATGGCTAACAATATTGGTGACAGCCAGGTAGCACGGCTACTTGATTTAGTCCCATATCTTGTATCGAATCAAGGTATAGCTCTGGAAAAAATCGCCGAAGATTTCAACACCAGCAAGTCTGAAATTCTAGCTGACCTGAACACGTTGTGGATGTGTGGATTACCTGGTTACACACCACTAGAGCTGATTGACTTGTCCTTCGATACTGGATTCGTTTCAATTAGAAACGCTGATGTTTTGAGTGTTCCGCGCAAATTAACAAGCGCCGAAGTTGGTGCGATAATAATTGGTTTAAGTATTATTAAAGAGTCCATTTCTTCGGAAAGCAAACATTTACCACTCATAGAGGAGCTGATTTCTAAGCTATCTTTCAATTCGCAGCTGAAGGTACCTGAGATTATCTCAACAGGAATCCCTACTGATCTAAGAAACAAGATTTATTCTGCTATGAAGAACAATCAGAAGATACTTATCTCATACCACTCTTTTTCTCGTGACGAAATTACAACCAGAGATATCATTCCTCTTACGTTTTCTAGAGAGATAAACAATGAATACGTTCATTCGTTTTGTATCACTTCACAGGATTTCCGTGATTTTCGACTTGACAGGATTTTGGATGTAAGTAATTCAGAATCCCTAGATTCGACTTCGATAGTTAGTGAAGATAAAAATGAAAACGAATATGAAATTCTAATTAAAGTTATTTCGAATGCTCGTAAAATTGCAGAAACTTTTCAAGTTAAGGAACCACGAGATTTAAAATTAGTAGATCAGTTTCATGCCAAGGTTTATAATTCCGAATGGATTGTAAGAACTATTTGCAGTCTTCAGAGCTCGGCAGTAGTCGTTGAGCCTTCTGAGATTCGAAATCTGATAATGAGTAGGGCCCAAAAGGCACTTAATCTGTACTCCTAAGCCTATTAACGGTGCGTTCTCATCCCAATTAAGATAAAGTTCCGCGTAGAGTCTTACATTTAGAAAGCGAGAAATCATGTTTTTGCGCGAACCTAGCCACATTCTTATATTGCTCTTGGTCGTTTTAGTTCTTTTTGGCGCAAAGCGCTTACCTGATTCTGCGCGTTCGCTTGGCAGAAGTATGCGTATTTTCAAGAACGAGATGAAAGAAATGAAGCAGGACGATAAGAAATCAGATAACGACGAGTCATCTGAGAAATAACTCAATGTCGACCTCATCTGGTGGTCGCATGCCCTTGCTTGATCATCTACGTGAATTGCGCAAACGGATCATGCGATCTGCTCTTGCCATTCTTGTTGCTGCAGTAGTGGGCTGGTATTTTTACAACGACATTATCGTTGAACTGGCTCGCCCTGTTTGCGATCTGCGTTCCGCGCAGGAGTCAGGAAACGAATATTGTGGTTCGTTGTACATAAATGGAGTTTTAGGTCCCTTGAATTTACAGATTAAGGTAGCCATTCTCGCAGGAATAATCCTCTCGGCTCCAGTGTGGCTTTTTCAGTTGTGGTCATTCATCGCTCCAGGTTTGCATGGCAGGGAGAAAAGAAACTCAATTTTTTTCATTATCGCCGCCACACCTTTTTTCGCTTCTGGTGCATATTTAGGATATTCAATCTTGCCCGCAGCCGTAAAGGTTCTTTTTGGTTTTACACCAGATGCACTTAATAATCTTGTCAAATTTGATGATTACTTAGATTTTGTTTTAAGAATTATCTTGCTTTTCGGTCTAGCTTTTGAACTACCTGTTTTTCTCATCAGTTTGAATTTGATTGGATTTCTCAGCGGCAAAGCAATTTTAAAGCCTTGGCGTGTATGGGTTTTTTCCATCGTCTTTTTCACCGCAGCTTTTACACCAACAGCGGATCCATTAACAATGGCATTTCTAGCAGTCCCATTAATCCTTCTATATATAGGTTCAGGATTGTTTGCAGTGATCAATGATAAACGTCGTAGTAGGAAGAATTCCGATCATGCCTGATTCTCGGTGGGCGATAGTCATCAATCCAACTTCCGGACAAGGCAAGGGAGCGTCAATAGGTAGGAATGTTGTTGGATATTTTTCCAAACATGATCTTGAATATCAGCTAATCACTGGTATTTCCGCCACAAATGTTCTAGCAGATCTAAAGAATCATTTGCAAAATAATATGCACTGTCCAGGTGTAATTTGTGTTGGAGGAGATGGATTAGCCCATCTTGTTCTCCAAGCCGTGGTTCCGCTTAACATAGCGTTTGCGGTAATACCCGCAGGCACTGGCAATGATTTCGCACGAGCCCTTAATTGGCCACTTGATGATATTGAATCTGAATTAAATTGTGTAACTACAACGCCAGCGCAGCCAATAGACCTAGGTTTAGTTGACGGCGAATGGTTTGGAGCAGTCCTTTCTTCGGGTTTTGATTCCACAGTCAATGAAAAAGCAAATACGTTGAAATGGCCAAAGGGCCGTGCTAAATACAATGTTGCAATCGCGTTAGAGCTACCTGTTTTCAAGCCATCTCTTTTTGAAATTCAATTAGATAATCAGTCAATAAGTACTGAAGCAATGTTAATCGCCGTCGGAAATGGTTCCAGCTACGGGGGAGGAATGCGAGTTTGCCCAGATGCATCTTTTACGGATGGTTTTTTTGACGTCATGGTTTTGAAACCAATTTCTAAACTTGAATTTATAAAAGTTTTTCCTACAGTTTATTCTGGGACACATATCAACCACCCAGCAGTTAGCATCTTCAGATCAAAAAAAGTACATATAAATTCAGATGCTGTGGCGTATTCTGATGGCGAAAGAATCGGAGCACTACCTATAAGCGCTGAATGCGTTCCCGGAGCCGGGCTAACATGGAGGAATTAGTCACACCTGCTGAAAAATTCGCCCAAGCAAAGAAACGGTCTGTGCATCCATTTACGCAGGAGTTCGTAGACTCATTCGATTTCGCCTTCGATAGCTTTCAAATAGCAGCCTGCAATAGTGTTGAGGATGGTCATGGTGTTCTTGTAGCAGCACCAACGGGTGCTGGCAAAACTGTTGTCGGAGAGTTTGCTTCGTTCCTTGCGCTCAAACAAGGCAGGAAATGTTTTTACACAACACCGATAAAAGCGCTATCAAATCAGAAGTATCAAGAATTCGTTGATCGCTTTGGAATGTCGAATGTAGGTTTACTAACCGGGGATACAAACATAAACAGTGAAGCACCGATTCTGGTTATGACTACGGAAGTTTTGCGCAATATGCTGTATCAGGGATCTTCCACTCTCACGAATTTAGGCTCGGTTGTAATGGACGAAGTCCACTATCTCGCAGATAAATTTAGAGGAGCAGTTTGGGAAGAGGTGCTCATTCATTTAATGGAAAGCGTGCAGGTAATCTCTTTATCTGCAACTGTATCTAATGCTGAAGAATTCGGTGAATGGTTGGGAGAAGTTCGCGGAACAATTGATGTTATCGTGAGTGAAGTGCGTCCGATTCCTCTGTATCAACATGTTTTAATCGGCAATAAATTAGTTGATCTCTTTACAAAACCTAGTCAAATAAATCCAGAAATCTTGAAACTAGAAAACGAAGCTCTTCGTAAGGTTAAATCAAGGCATGGAAGGCAATCTCGCTGGATAGAGGATGCGAATAGATTATCTCGGGCCGAAATCATAGAAAAATTACACCGCATGGGGTTACTTCCTGCTATTACTTTTATTTTCTCCCGTGTAGGTTGTGATGCCGCGGTTAAGCAGTGTTTGCGAGCTGGTATCAAATTAACTACTCCGGAAGAACGCAAAGAGATCGTTGCTACGGCTAGTAAGTACACGCAGTTTCTAGCACCAGAGGATTTGGAAGTCCTTAATCATACGGAATGGATTGAGGCTCTAGGGCGAGGTTTAGCCGCACATCATGCGGGTTTACTCCCAAGTTTCAAATCTGCGGTTGAAGATCTTTTTCAGCGTGGTTTAGTAAAAGCTGTGTTTGCAACTGAAACATTGGCTTTAGGGATAAATATGCCGGCAAAAACAGTTGTCTTAGAAAAACTCGTTAAATACAACGGTGAAGCACATGTTCCAATTACACCTGGTGAATACACACAACTAACTGGTCGTGCCGGACGTCGAGGAATAGACATAGAGGGCAATGCCGTAATTCAATGGTCTCCCAGCATAGATTCAGCAACTGCTGCGGGATTAGCATCTACTCGAACGTACCCTTTGCGGTCTTCATTTTCTCCCACGTACAACATGGCCGTCAATTTGATTTCACGTTTCGGAAGAGAACGCGCCCGAGGCTGCTTAGAATCATCCTTTGCGCAATTCCAGGCTGACAGAGCAGTTATTGGTTTAGTTAAACAACAAAAACGAAATCAGATCGCAATTGACGAACTCTTGGAACAGGCAGATTGTCACTTAGGAGATTTTAAAGAATACGCTCGTTTTCGAAGGGAAATTAAGGACCTAGAGGTTTTGCTGAGTAAAAGGGGTGGCAGGCGTACTTTTGATTCAAAACAGCGATTGCACATGGAATCTGAGATTGATGACATACGCAGATCGATGAAAAATCATGCTTGCCATAGCTGTAATGATCGCGAAGCGCACGCTCGTTTTGCTGAACGATCTGACCGGCTTACTCGTGAAAATGAGGGCTTGAATAATCGCGTTATGAATCGCACACACGTTATCGCAAAAACATTCGACAAAATTTGCAATGTTTTAACATTGCTGGGTTATATCGAAGGTGAAAAACTACTTCCTCAAGGCTATATTCTTTCAAAAATTTACGCGGAATCAGATTTATTGCTTACCGAAAGCATCCGCAGGGGAGTATTCGCAGAACTCCAGCCCTCAGAGATAGTCAGTGTTGCGTCCGTAATGATCTTTGAATCAAGAAGTCAGGAAGATTTTTCTCCCAAGATACCAAATGATGTTGTTGCAAATGCCCTCGCGGCCATTACCCGTATTTGGGCTGAATTGGAAGAATTAGAAATTGAAGTTGGAGTTAAAACTCAGAGGGCACCAGATTTTGGTTTTTGTTACATGATTTACAAATGGGCTAACGGAACTTCGCTCAATCAAGTTCTGAAAGGGTCGGATATGTCTGTCGGTGATTTCGTTCGCTCAACTAAACAATTAGTTGATTTGGTAGGACAAATTGCCACGGCTTCTCCAGATCTAAATAGGAAATGCAGAGAAGCAATAAAATCAATTGATCGTGGAGTTGTTTCTTATCTATTGGGGGAAGTATGAGTCTGATGCTTTTAGATTCAGCATCCCTTTGGTACAGAGCTTTTTATGGCATGCCAGATACGTTGCTCGCTCCCAATGGAACACCCGTTAATGCAATCCGGGGGTATTTAGATATGAGCGCTCGATTGATCACTCTTTATCAACCAAATAGATTGGTAGCGTGCATCGAGGGAGATTGGCGACCTTCGTGGAGAGTAGAACTATTTCCTGAATATAAAGCGAATAGAGTTGATGAAGACGGTGACGAAGAAGAGCCAGATTTGTTGGCGCCTCAAATTCCAATCCTAATGGACATTCTAGACGCTTTTGGTATTGCAGTAATTGGAGTAGATGATTACGAGGCCGATGATGTTATGGCTTCGTTTGCACATCGTGAAGATGGTCCCATTAGAATTGTTACCGGAGATCGCGATATGTTCCAATTAGTTGACGATGAAAAAGATGTAAAGATAGTTTATTTAGCAAAGGGTATTTCGCAGCATGATCTCGTTGATGTCTCATGGGTCGCAAAAAGATATGAGATTCCGGGAGATCGCTACGCCTTATTTGCAATGTTTAGGGGTGACCCATCTGATGGTTTGCCTGGCGTTAAAGGTATTGGTGAGAAAGGAGCAGCTCTTATAGCCAATAACTTCAAAGATGTTGATGCGGTTATTGAAGGGGCCAAAAATTCTCACGAGGCGCTCACATCGAATCTGATTAAGAAGATTATTGATGGTCAGAAATATCTGACAATCGCTCCAACTTTGGTGCAATGTGCACGAAATGTAAGACTTCCTGAGATTGATCTATCAATTCCAACAAAGCCAGCTGATTTATCGCAGATCTATGCCTTACAAAAAGAGTATGGATTAGGTGCAAGCATAGATCGAATGATTGCTGCTTTGAAATGGTAAGCCTGATTATTTCCGTAATCGCGGGCGTCATTTTATCTGCAGCATTTGCTCCTCTGAGCATGTGGTTTGCAGTACCTATATCTGTGTGCATTTTTTTGTATGCAGTGACGAAAACCCGCCATCCATTCCTTAACGCATTTCTCTTCGCAACAGTTTTCAATTACCTGACGCTTTCGTGGAGTGGAAAGTACGTTGGTTTATTGCCCGTAATTTTTCTTGTGACACTTCAGTCAATTTTTTACTTACCACTGGGATTTATTTCTTTCAAACGAGATAGAAACAGCCGAATTTGGCTCATTCTTCCCCTTATCTTGATTTGCGATGAATTACGATCTCTTTTTCCATTCAACGGATTTGGATGGAATCGTTTATCTTTTAGTCAAGCCGATTCTCCATTTCGTATTATTGCTTCGTACTTAGGAGATTCCGCCTTAAGTTTTATCGCTATATCTCTTGGTATTGCGCTGTACCTTCTTTGCGCTAGAGCACAGCTTCTTTCAGTGGCAACTGTTCTTGTAGGATCAACCGTAGTTCTGTTTTTGCCAGTTCAAGGAACAGAGCAGGGGAGTGCTCGTGTTCTGGCCATACAAGGAAATGTGCCGAATGTGGGTTTGAATTTCAATGATAGAGCGCAAGAAGTTTTCAATATGCACATGAAACAAACAGAAATTGCGTTGTCACAAATTCAAACAAAACCTGACGTAGTTCTTTGGCCCGAAAATGCCGTAGATGTTGATCCGTTTGTATACACCAATGTTGGCAAGCGACTCTCAGAGTTAACAGAGAAATCAGGAGCACCAATCATTGTCGGCGCGGTCCTTCGTTCACCAAATGGACCAAAAAATGCATCAATTTTGTGGAATTCACGAGGAGAAACTAATTCGATTTACATAAAAAGAACTCTCACACCTTTTGGTGAGTATGTACCTCTGAGATCTATTGCAGAGTTTGTCTCACCATTGGCTCGAGGAATAAAAGATTTCGTTCCAGGCGAAAAGGCAGTTTTGCATAAAATTGGAGCGTTATCGGCTGCGCCAATAATTTGCTATGAGATCATAAACGATTCAAATGTTTTTTCAAATGCTTCTAATTCCAATCTGATTATTGTGCAAACTAATAATGCGACATTCGCGGATAGTGGTCAAAGTAGGCAACAATTAAACATTAGTCGCATTCGTGCCATAGAAAACAACAGATGGGTTGTTAGCGTCTCTACAACTGGAGTTTCAGCAATTATCGATAATCAGGGAAATGTAAAATCAATAACGCAACAAAATACTCCGTCCTATTTGTTTGGTGAAGCAGGACTGATCTCCGAAGAATCTCTTGCTCATCGATCAAGCAATTGTTCAGCGGTAGTACTTATTGGTGTATCTCTAGGAATATATTTTAGAAAACGCAGTATTTATGCATAAAAATGTTGTTTTAATACCCACCTATAATGAAGCAAAATCCATACAGGCTTTACTACAGAATTTAGCAAAATCCAATGTTGATGTCATCGTTATTGACGATGAATCACCAGATGGAACCGCGAAAATAATAGGGCACATGGGTTTAGATTACGTAAAAGTTATCAATCATGGAAAAAAACGAGGAATCGGTCCTGCTTATATAACTGGTATGAACATAGCAATCGCTTCCGGGTATGAAAAAATTGCAACCATGGATGCTGATGGGTCGCATTCGAGCAATGATCTAGAGAAAATGTTTGCTTCAGCGCTAAATTTTGACGTCGTGATGGGCACTAGATGGATGCCGGGCGGTGCTGTCTCGAACTGGGGTATACAAAGAAGGTATTTATCTAAATTTGGTACTTGGTATGCGCGCAGATGTTTAACGTTGCCATATCGAGATCTCACTGGAGGTATGCGTGTGTATGACGCAAAGAAACTGGAAGTTCTAAATCTGCAGCGAATTCGTTCGAATGGTTATTGTTTCCAAATAGAAATGATTAAAGCTTTGCACTCGTTAGAATCACAGATCATTGAAGTACCAATACATTTCATTGAACGCCGAGAAGGTGTTTCTAAGATGAGCAGAGGTATAGTTTTCGAAGCTTTTTCAAGAGTTAGCCTGTGGGGCTTTCAACGCATGCTTAAGATTAACGCCGATAAGTTACATTATGTTAAGTAAACTTATAATAATGTAAGCTTGGCACTCCTACGGGGTTATTCAGCAAAAGCAGATATCGGTGGACAAGAACAAATCAGATTGCGATCACCGTAAGCCCCATCGATTCGTCCAGTTGTAGGCCAATATTTTCCACGCATTCCAATGATTTCGCCAGGTACGAAGCCATCAAACATTTCAGGAAATGCTGCTACTTCACGTGGATATTGCCTATCCCATTGGCTCGAAATGACGTCACCAGCTGTATGAGGTGCATGCGCTAAAGGTGAATCTTCATGCGAGATGACACCATTTTGTACTTCCATAATTTCACCGTGGATTGAAATCATTGCTGATATGAATCTTTCAATTTCGGATATATCTTCACTTTCAGTTGGTTCCACCATAAGTGTTCCTGCTACCGGGAAACTCATCGTTGGCGCATGGAAACCATAATCAATCAAACGTTTCGCGACGTCGTCAACAGTTACTCCGGATGTTTTAGTAATTTCACGCAGATCTAAAATGCACTCATGAGCTACTCGTCCATTGTTTCCCGTATACAAAATCGGGTAATAAGGATTTAACTTCATTGCAATATAATTCGCTGACAAAATTGCAACCTGAGTTGCATGAGTGAGTCCTTCTCCCCCCATCATTCGTATATATGCCCAGGAAATGGGAAGAATGCTCGCTGAACCGTAAGGCGCAGAACTAACTGGCCCTGGCCCTGTGGAAGGACCTGCTAACGCATCAAAAGGGTGATTTGGTAAAAAGGGCGCAAGATGGGCACGTGAAATAACTGGTCCTACTCCCGGTCCCCCGCCACCGTGTGGAATACAAAATGTTTTATGTAAATTCAAATGCGAAACATCCGCACCGAATTTTCCTGGTTGTGCCAAACCAACTAAAGCATTCAAATTAGCGCCATCAACATAAACTTGTCCACCTGCTGCATGAATTAATTCACAAATCTGAGAAATAGCACTTTCAAAAACTCCGTGAGTAGACGGATATGTCACCATTAACGCAGCTAGTTTCGAGCCGTACTCTGAAATTTTGGACTGTAAATCTTCTAAACTAACATTTCCATGCTCATCACACGCGATTACAACAACCTGCATACCTGCCATAACAGCACTTGCCGCGTTGGTCCCATGAGCACTTGATGGGATTAAGCAAATAGTTCGTTCTTGATCTCCACGACTATCATGATAATTTCGAATTGCGAGAAGTCCAGCAAATTCTCCCTGGCTACCTGCATTGGGTTGCAAAGAAACTGCGTCATAACCAGTTATAGCAATTAACCAATCAGATAATTCCTGAATTAGTTCACGTGATCCTACGCTCTGACTAGTTGGGGCAAATGGGTGCAGAGATGAAAATTCTGGCCACGTAACCGATTCCATCTCTGTAGTTGCGTTTAACTTCATTGTGCATGACCCAAGTGGAATCATTGTGCGATCTAAAGCTAAATCTCTGTCCGATAACATACGAATATATCGAAGCATCGCTGTTTCTGAATGGTTAATATTGAAAACAGGATGCTGCAAGAATGCAGATTTACGTTCCAAATCTGTACCAACTACTAGAACATCCCGTATTTCGCCTAGGGATACGTCAAAAACTCTAGCAAGATTGTCTAGGGATTGCGCTGTTGTTGTTTCATCTATCGAAATTGATACATGTTCGCTATCTACATGACCCAGATTAATCCTTAGATTTTCCGCTTTGTTGTGAACACTCTGCGCATTAGGTACCTTGATAGTAAGAGTGTCGAAGTACGTATCATTTATTACAATGAAACCAGCTTTTTTCAGCGCCAGAGCTAAAGAATTCGTTTGATTGTGAATGCGCTGTGCAATTAACTTTAGACCGATTGGTCCATGCCACATTGCGTAGAACGCACTTATCACAGCTAACAAAACTTGCGCTGTGCAAATATTACTTGTTGCTTTATCGCGGCGAATATGTTGTTCACGGGTTTGCAAAGCTAAACGAAACGCAGGGTTGCCGTGCACATCAACGCTCTGCCCAATAAGTCGGCCAGGCAAAGATCGTTCTAAACCGTTTCTAACAGCCATAAACCCCGCGTGTGGACCCCCAAAACCCATTGGGACACCCAAACGTTGCGCGGATCCAACTGCCACATCTGCTCCCCACTCCCCTGGTGGTTTTAGCAATGTCAAAGCTAATAAATCTGTGGCTGCAATTAAATACGCGTTATTTTTGTGAACGATCTGAGCAATGACTGAATAATCCACCACTGACCCGTTTGTATTTGGATATTGAACTAAAGCACCAAAGTATTCAGAGGACGTGGTGATGCCAACGGATGCATCAAAATCTTCAATGACAATGTTCAAAGGTTTGGCGCGAGTGAGTATTACTGCTCGTGTTTGAGGATGAACATTTTTTTCTATTAGAAAAACAGCATCGTCACTTCCTTTGAAGGATCGTCTGGCTAAGGTCATAGCTTCAGCAGCTGCCGTACCTTCATCCAACATAGAAGCATTAGCGATAGGCAGTGCGGTTAAATCACAGATAGCGGTTTGAAACGCAAAAAGCGCTTCCAGACGACCTTGAGATATCTCAGGTTGATAAGGCGTATAGGCCGTGTACCAAGCTGGATTCTGTAAAACATTTCGAAGTATTACAGGCGGAGTAATCGTTCCGTAATATCCACGACCAATGAAGGAAGAAAAAATTTCATTTTTATCAGCCAGTTCTCGAAGTGCCTGAATTGCCTGCACTTCGGTTAATGGTTCTGGAAGTGCGTCGTGTAATTTCTCGGACATAGCTATGTTGCTGGGAACTACATCGGATATAAAAGCACTGAGATCTGTATACCCGAGAGCCTTTAAGAGTTCATTTTCCTGTGCTGACGTCGGACCTATATGTCTACGTTCAAAAGATGCATACTCTTGATATGAAGAAAAATGTTCTTCCCGTGACATCTAAAAACTCCTACCCTTAAGAATAATAATCGTACCTAAGGAAAGAGTATGCCTCTTTAGGCGCCTTTGCGCTTTCTGCGAAGGGACAATTCATCGTTACTTTCGCCACCTACTATGTGACCATCAATTTCGCCGGAGAGCGTTGAAAGCGAACCTTCAACTTCATGCCACACCTTGCCTACGGCAATACCAAAAACTCCTTGGCCTCCAGCCAAAAGATCTATTATTTCATCGGCGCTAGCGCATTCATAAATGGATGCTCCATCGCTCATCAAGGTAATTCGCTCCAATTCCGTTACTCCACGTTCGCGCAGATGATTCACAGCAGTTCTAATGTTTTGCAATGAGACGCCCGCGTCGAGTAAGCGTTTTACAATTTTTAGCACAAGAATGTCGCGAAATCCATAAAGCCGTGTTGATCCAGATCCCCCGGCTGGTCTAATGCTCGGTTCAACTAATCCAGTGCGTGCCCAATAATCCAGTTGGCGATAGCTTATGCCGGCAGCTGAACACGCAGTCGCTCCGCGATAGCCGATCAGTTCAAAATCGGGTGTAGTTTTCATGAAGGGAAACTCAATTCTCTTGGGGAGTGTCTAAGGATAGAACGAGGAATACCTGGGACCCCGGAACGACACTCCCAAAACCTATACTTGAGGTTGAGAGTTTCATGGACGTTTCTTCTTATCCGGCAAAGTCATCAGGGTTAATTTGATCAAGAAACTCTCTAAATCGCTCTAATTCAGAGTTCTGTCCCGACGCCGACGCTACGTCATCAGCAACATCATCCGGAATTTCTATACCAACATTATCGAGCAGATCCGAATCAGCCAATATATTGCTATGAGTTCTAAGAGCTAAAGCAATTGCATCAGAAGGCCGAGATGAGACGCTGATTACTTTGCCAGCTGGATCTCTGAGTAAAAGCGAAGCCAAGAAGACACCATCTTCTATGGCAGTTACCTGCACCGCTGTAAGTGTTGCGTCCACCGATTCAACAATATCCTGCATCAAATCATGAGTTAAAGGTCGCGCCGGCATAACTCCTTGTTGAGCAAATGCAATAGCAGTCGCTTCGACTGCACCTACCCAGATTGGCAGGAAGCGAACTCCATCAATTTCTTTGAGCAACACAATCGGTTGATTTGAAGGCATCTCTATACGGACACCAACTACCTGCATAGCAACCATGCTCATGGAAGATCAGTAACTATCGAAGGCGATTTAATCCGCCGCGCACCAAAGATGCGTGTAAGCGAATAGATAATGATGCAATTTCCTTTTGGACCTCTTGTGCGCGCGCTTTTGATTCCGGATTTTTTTGGCGGTTCAATGGCGTAATTACCTGCTCGATTAACCCGATTTCTCTATCGGCTGCAGATTTAAATGATCGCAAATGGCGAGGCTCAATACCAAAGGTTCCCATTTCAGTTACAGCTTTTGCAACCGCGAGTGCATCCCCGTCGTAATGGCGACCTCGAGGAGCAATTAATCCATAGGATTCTAACTCCACGAGTGAAACTTCACTCAATCCGCTTGCTTTGAGTAGTTCTTCGCGAGAAAGTCGCATTTCACTAGATTCGGCAAAAACCGATGGCGCCATTTCGCCATCAACAGTTGCCAACGAAGGTCTAGGCGCGGCTACGCCACCTGATGTTGCAGCAGGTTGTAAACCACGGTCTAAAGCATCTAGATTTTCTTTAATCACCCGAAGAGGCAAGTACTGATCTCGTTGCGCGAGCAAAACATAGCGCAGTCTTTCGAGGTCTGAACCTGTGAATTTTCGATATCCCGAAGGAGTTCTCTGGGGATCGATCAGTCCTTCTGATTCGAGAAAACGAATTTTCGAAATTGTTATATCAGCGAAATCGTCTCGCAATTTTGTAAGAACCTCACCAATGCTCAAATACGCGCGTGCAGGAACGCTCATTACTTCTCCCCCAGTGATTGAATGTGTGAATTTCCAAAAAATAACGCGTGAAACTTACCTATCTGCAATTGGTCGCCCATCCGAAGAATTTGCTCTGTAACTGAAATTGAGTTGACATATGTTCCGTTCAAACTCTGTTCATCTACAATATGAAAATCATTCTTAATTCGCAGAATGCACGCGTGCTGCCGAGACACAGTTACATCGTCGAAAAAAATATCGCTCTCGGAGGAACGTCCGATAGAAGTAGATTCGCTATCTAAAAGAAAACGAGATCCCTGAGCTGGACCACGATGAACCACAAGCATTGCCTTGGTCGAGCCTGGGGCGCACACTTCATCGATGATGGCGCGAATAGAAGAATCAATTCTTTGTAAAAACACTTCAGCCGGAGAGATCTCCCAAGGAGTTTCGATACTGCGCAGCCCTAAATTAAGAGTTGAGGTTATTTCGCGTTCGTTTTCTTTTGCTGACACGAATTACCCCTTCCATCGAAAGATACGGGCTCACCTTGAACTTAAGGGTGACACTAGGGGGCTGTAACCCAATGGGTCAAGCCGTAATGCTTGAGTAATCCGAGGCCGAAAGCAGGTTGTCAGGCTCGGAGTCAACCGCTATTTCAAAGAGCCAGCCCGACCCATAAGGGTCACTATTAATTGCTTCAGGTGTTGAAACTAAGTCAGCATTGATGCCAACTACTTTTCCCGTTACCGGAGAAAAAATTTCCGAAACACTCTTTGTTGACTCCACTTCCCCACAAACCTTATCAGCACTTAAATTTTCACCCATTTTTGGCATCTGAACATAAACAATGTCACCTAATGCTGCTTGGGCATAATCAGTGATTCCAACACGAAAAACTAATGCAGTAGCAGTAGCAGCAACCCATTCATGCTCTTTTGTATATCGGAGCGAATCAGGAATATTCGACATTATTTATATCCAATTCTACGAGTTATGGGATAGAACCCTAATCCTTTTCACACCTTTTTGGAAATAGGTAAAGCCACTGAAAAGATAAAGCACTATCCCCCACGACGTGAAAGCCCACCCACTTGTAAAGGCTACCTGAGCCATTAATCCGGAGTGTGTCGCTAGAAGCAACAAAGGAAATGCGTAGAGAAGATTAAAGGTTGCAGCTTTTCCCAAAAAAGTTACTTCCATAAGTTCGATGTTGCGTGTTTTCATCATCAATGTAACTACGGCAAGAACTGCATCTCTTCCTATCAGAGCAACAATAATCCAGAGAGGAATCGCATCACGTAGGAACAAAACAATCAATGTCGCTAGGATATAAATACGATCAGCAGCAGGATCGAGTAGTGCTCCCATTTTTGAAGTTTGATCCCACGCCCTGGCAATTTTTCCATCTAAATAATCGGTAGCCCCAGCAATCATCAGTATAAATATCGCTAGGACATCTTGTTCGTTCACTAGTGCAAAATAGATAAATACTGGAATACCTAACAATCGCAACACACTTAAAGCATTAGGAATATTCACATTTTTATTCATGACGAAACCTAAATTTTTTCGCGTTCCTTTACGCGTATTGCTACCTGAACTGGCGTGCCAGGAAAAGAAAATTCTTCACGTAGGCGCCGTTCAATGAATCTCCGATAAGATGCTTCAATCCAACCACTCGAGAAAATAACAAATTTCGGTGGAGCAATACCCGCCTGGGTAGCGTAAAAAATCTTAGGCTGCTTTCCTCCTCGGACAGGTGGAGGTGTTGCACCAATAAGCGCTCCCAAAAAAGCGTTCAATTTTGACGTTGGAACTCTTTTTTCCCATGAATCTATTGCGGTGCGAAGTGCAGGAGCTAAACGATCTCTATGCCAACCAGTTTTAGCTGCAACATTTACTCTTTGAGCCCATTCAACTTGATCTAAGTGCCGATCGATTTCTCGATCTAGTTGATCTCGTCGGTCTTCATCAACTAAATCCCATTTATTCATAACGATGACCATTGCTTTGCCTGCTTCTTCTGCCATTGTAATTATTCGCAAATCTTGCTCAGAAATCACTTCGCTCGCATCGAGCACAATAACCGCTACTTCGCAGCGTTCAAGAGCTGTTTGTGTGCGAAGTGAAGCGTAATAATCAGTTCCACTAGCTTGATTTGATCGCTTACGTAACCCAGCGGTATCTATAAATCTCCACGTTGAACCACCGAATGAAATTAATTCGTCAACCGGATCACGTGTTGTTCCAGCAACTTCAGAGACTATTGACCGTTCTTCGCCAGCTAAAGCATTGAGTAGAGATGACTTGCCAACATTTGGTCGTCCAATAAGTGCAACCCGTCGGTAACCATCTTGAACCTGCGCTCTTCCTACTTCAGGCAGTTGTGACACAACTTTGTCTAGTAGATCCCCACTACCTCGTCCATGTAACGCTGATACAAAATATGGTTCGCCTAAACCAAGGTTCCACAAAGAGTGCGCGTCTGATTCTTCACGTTCGCTATCGACTTTATTTGCAATTAAAATTATAGGTTTCTTAGCTTTACGAAGCTCTTGTACCAAAACGTCATCCTCGTCGAGGGCACCAATCTGAGCGTCTACAACAAAACAAAGAACATCTGATTGTTCCATCGCAATTTCAGCACCAGCACTAACTGCCACAGAAATACCATCAGGTTTGGATTCCCAACCACCTGTATCCATGACAATGAATCTGCGACCGCCCCATTCGCACTCGTATTGCACGCGATCACGCGTGACACCTGGAGTATCTTCAACTATTGCTTCACGGCTACCAATAAATCGATTTATCAATGTAGATTTTCCGACGTTCGGTCTGCCCAAAATTCCAACAATAGGCAATCCCAACAAATTTCGTTCGCGGAGTAACTCCCACACACGTTCTACGGTTTCTTCCAAATTCAAAAGTGTTGAGTCAATTAATACGGCATCTGAGGGCATCTGTAATGGCGATACCTTACGCGTTGTATCAATTAGATCACGACCATCCAATGAATTCTTAACTTCTTCTGTAGAAACGTCTACATCGATCTCAGCCTCCCGTCGAGAAGTGCGAGCTTCCAAATCTGCAGTCAAAAAGAGCTTGAGCGCTGATTCCGGCGCAACAACGTTTCCGATGTCTCTTCCTTCAACAACAATTCCACGCGGTGCAATTTTGATGTACTGGCGTTGGATGGTTAACAACTCTCGTCTTATTTCTGGAATCGCCGCGATATGACTAACTCGATCGGTAACCTCTTGTAAGCGAATTTCTAGATTAACATCGGAATCACCAACAAACAAAACCGGATTCTTGGCATCGCAATTAAATCTCAGCGGAAAAATCTTTAACAACTCAATTAGCTTGAGCGGATCTTGCTCATTCTTTTCGATGCTTAGCCATGTCACACCGCGATAAAGAGCTCCAGTATCCAAATAATTCCAACCAGCCCTGTGAGCAATCAACTTAGCAGTACTAGATTTACCTGCACCACTGGGTCCATCAATTGCAACCACGATACCCATGACGCAATTCTAAGGCCAGGAAGCATCTTTATTTACTCGTTATATGCACTTTCCAGCCATGTTCACTCAGAAAACGCTCTAAATGTTGAGCTTTTTCAATTTCTAATATCGAAAGTGTGACTAAACCAGTATTTTGACCTGGTGTATGTTCTATTGAAACATCTTCAATATTTACATCAGCCGAAGCACAATCATTAAAAATTGAAGCTAACTGACCTGCTCTATCATCAATGACAATGTGCAAATAAATATATGAACGGGCAGTGTTGCCGTGTTTTCCAGGTATCATTTTTCGACCTTTGTTACCGAGCTCAATAACGTAGTGAGCAAACGAAGGATCACTCAAACTTTTTTCTATCTCTTCCAACCCTTTACGAAAATTACTCAGAACTGGCAGAATATTGTCGGCATTTTCACTGATAATTTCTTTCCACAAAAGCGGATCAGAATCGGCGATTCGAGTGAAATCACGAAATCCTTGCCCAACCAACGCCAGCCACTGAGGGTTCATATCAATGAGTTGAGCCGCCAAAATACTGGCCAACATTTGAGGAGCATGAGATATCAGTGCCATCGCTTGATCATGATCTAGGGCATTCATGAATACTGGTATCCCGCCACACAAGGAGATCAACTCAGCGGCTATATCAGCGCTCTCCTTTTCCGTTGATTCCTCCGTAGTGATGATCCACGTACGACCTAAAAATAAATCCCCGCGAGCTGATTGGGCACCCGAAATTTCACGACCAGCCATTGGGTGGGTTCCCACGAATCGGGAAAGAACATCCGCGTAACCTTGAACTTCTTGTAAAGGTTTAGTTTTTATACTTAATATATCTACAAATGTGGATAAAGGATTTAGTTTTCTTTCCACATTGATGACGCTCTTGAAGGAACTCGGTGGAACTGCCAATACAACTACATCGAAAAATTCAGGAAGGCTGTTGTGTACATCTCCACCCACTAAAGATTGAGCTAACGCACCTGCTGCCGGATCCTTGTCGGTCATAAGAACGCGAATACCTTGGGCTGATAATGCAAGACCAATTGATGTACCGATCAAGCCTGATCCAACAATTTTTACGGAAGAAATACTCATGAGAACCGTCTTATTGCGCTAAATCTTTACGCAGAACGCTCGCTCCATGAAGGTAGATGTGCTCAATTTCGTGGGTGGAGAGCGTGGTATTACAATGCAACATTACACGGATAGTCCGCGGCAGCGCTCCTGGAACATCTATCTCTTGAGCGCACAGAAGCGGAACTGACTGAAAACCAATCTCACGGGCCGCGCTAGCTGGAAAAGCTGCGTTCAAATCTGGAGTTGCGGTAAGTAATACCGAGATCACGTCATCGATAGAAATCCCGTTTGCGGTCAAAATAGCGGTCAAAAGTTCCTTAGATCCTTCGCCGATGGAAGTGGCATCATTGGCTGGAACCTGTGTGGCACCGCGAATCGCTCGAACATTCATGCTCTAAGAGTAACGCGTTGCAAATTTTTAAGTGGTATGTTTTTATCAATAAAACTATTTACCTATTTACCTATATGCTTGTATTTGTCTTTATGGATCTTGTGGAATACGAGTCAAATCCCATTCTGATTAGCAGTATTGATTATCGATAAATCTATACAATTATGCACAAATTTAGACTTATTTGTCGATAAAACTATATTCTGGGATCAAATGTCAATAAACTGTTTTATTTATTTTTCAAACTTATATCGATATAGCTCTAAATGTTTAAATCTGTAAAGCTTTTTGTAAGTTTAACAATTCACCAGAATTGAGGTCTCGCCAACGACCTTCGGCTGTCTCCCCCAAAGAGATCGGACCAAATTTCGTCCGTATCAACCTGAGAACATCAATGTCTACTGCAGCCATCAAACGACGAATGATGTGATATCGACCTTCGTGAATACTCACTTCAACCCACGTGGGTGAGAGTTCTTTGAAAGTTAGAACTCGGCCGATTCCATCTTCTAGTTCAACGCCTTTCAGTAATGTCTTTTCTACGCCCACCGGTAATTTTCCTTCGAATTCAATAATGTAGGTCTTTTCTAACCCGTACGATGGGTGAGTAGCTCTAAAAGTTAAATCCCCATCATTAGTGAGCAGAATTAACCCTTCAGAGTCTTTATCTAGACGTCCTACGTGGAAAAGACGCTCAGTGCGCAAATCAATGAAGTCGCTTAAACAAGGGCGACCTTCTGGATCAAACATGGTGGACAAAACACCTTTAGGCTTATGAAGTGCAAGATAAGTTTTGGTCATTGATTGTGTAATTGTCTCACCATCAACCATTACTTCACATATTACGGTATCAAACTTGGCACCTAGTTCTCTAATGACTAGTCCATTAACACTCACGCGGCCGGAGGCGATTAACTCGTCTGCTCCCCTACGACTAGTAATCCCAGCGTCAGCAATAATCTTATTCAAGCGTTTCTCGCTCATATATGGCTATCCATTCCCGACAGTCAGCGAACTACCCGTAATTTCGGTAATACAAACAGCACTCTACATCACAAGTTAAGGGTTTTACGACCCCGCGTCGAAACTCAGACTAATCAACTAAAGAATCAAGAATTTCATCCAAATGTTCGAGATCCGGAAGATATGGCGCTAATGCTGGGAGTTCTTCCAGAGAAGCTAACCCCAGTCGCTCCAGAAAATAATTAGTCGTTTTATACAAAATTGCCCCAGTTTCAGGCTCTAGACCGTGTTCCTCGACCAATCCACGTGTAACTAAGGTTTTCATGACCGCTTCAACGTTAACGCCTCTAATAGCGGATACGCGAGCCCGAGAAACAGGCTGGCGATATGCGATGACAGCCAATGTCTCCAGAGCCGCTTGGGTAAGACGCGACTGTTGACCATCTAGAACGAATTTTTCGACTACGGAGGCGCTCTCGGGATGACTGTAAAAACGCCATCCGCCAGCAACGTTTTTTAGAGAAAAACCCCGCTCGTCGTAAGTGTCGGCTAGTTCAGCTAAAGCCTCTAAAACTTGATCCAGCGTAACTTCCAAGACGGTGGCTAGTGTTAATTCACTCACTGGCTCATCTACGACCATCAAAATGGCTTCAATATGCCTATGTATCTCTCTGATTTCCACGCTACTCCTCGGTGCTCTTGGTTTTTATCGATTCATCCTCTAAAACTACTGGAATATCAAACTCGTCGGTGGTTTCAATCTCACCGGTTTCAGCACCCGTCCAACTTATCTGAAGATCTCCAAGAGCAATAACCTGGTTAAATCGCAAAGCGCCTTGTCGATAAAGATCTAATAACGCTAGAAAACGAGCAACCACAACCAAGGTAGATGTCGCGTCAGCGATCAGCGAACGAAAACTCAGGGTCCTACCTTTACGTAAAGCTTCAACCACAACTTTAGACTCTTCGCTCACGCTGACAAGAGCCGAATGCAGGTGTTCTATCGCAACTACCGGCGTGCTTTTTGGAGTTAAAACCCGTTCTGCAATAGCTGCGAATCTGGCAGGTCCGACACCAATTAGCACTTCGGGAAGCAACGCAGCCAGAGATGGATCCAAGGACACCACCCTCGGGAATGTCTTATCGAATGTTTCAATACGTAGGCTAAACGTGGCGGCAACTTCTTTAAATGCTCTGTACTGCAACAAACGAGCGAAGAGTAGGTCTCGAGCATCTAGCAAGGCCAGATCTTCTTCATCTTCTATCTCGCCACTAGGCAACAACTTGGCGGCTTTAAGGTCCAATAGCGTAGCTGCGATCACTAGGAACTCGGTGGCTTGATCTAAACGCCACCCTTCACCTGAGAGTTCAAGTGATCGGATGAAAGAGATGAATTCATCAGTCACGACACTGAGCGCAACCTCTGTGATATCCATCTTATGGCGCGAAATTAGCTGTAGCAGGAGATCGAACGGACCATCAAAATTCGTCAGGTGTACGGAAAACCCCGGATTTTCAGGCGTGATTGCCTCATCATCAGCATTTTTTTGGGTTTCCACGTGCGAACCGTACTTCACTTTGCCGGACAAATTAGACAGGGAACCCACTTGCCTACTCGGTGGCTTATGCGTAGAGTCACCGAAATGGAAGAAAGAGGTTTCTCGCTTGAACGCTAAATCGACATTTGAAGATGATGTAGCCACTACCTCTTCTCTTCTGAATAAGGCTCCTTTAAGTTTTCCTACACCTGCGAACCTATCCGAACATGGTGGAGCCAAAGTAATTGCAATTTTTAATCAAAAAGGTGGCGTGGGAAAAACTACGTCGACTATTAACTTAGGTTCCAGCCTTGCTGAATTGGGAAGGCGAGTTCTACTCGTAGATTTTGATCCTCAAGGTGGTTTATCTCTGGGACTTGGAGTAAATGCACATACTTTGCCACTGGAACAAACTGTTTACTACGCGTTAATGACGCCAACAGCTGATATCGACAAGATTGTTTTGAAATCAAGTGTTGCTGGTTTGGATTTTTTACCCGCAAACCGAGATTTAGGTACTGCAGAAACAACTTTAGGCGCAGAAATTGGTGGCCAGCAATACTTAAAACGTGCACTCACTCCGCTCAAAGAATTTTATGATGTTATTTTAATTGATTGTCAACCAACTATGGGTCAATTGACCATCAATGCGCTAGTTGCATCCGATGAAGTTATTGTGCCTTTGCAATGCGAGTATTTCGCTCTTCACGGTTTTATCGAACTCAAAGGTAACTTAGATAAAGTTAAGAACTTTTTAAATCCAGACCTGAAATTAATCGGAATTCTGGCAACTATGTATGATCGTAAAACACTTCATAATCGCGAAGTACTTGGTGCTATTCTCGAAAAATATCCAGAAGATGTTTTTGAAACCATTATTGCTAAAACCATTCGTTTTCCTGAGACCACAGTCGTTGGCGAACCAATCACTTCGTATGCTTCATCCTCAGGTGGGGCCGCTTCATATCGACGATTGGCACGTGAATTAATAGCTAGAGGAGGCGCAAAATGACACGCAGAGCAAGTCTTCCAGGTGCAGATGAATTGTTTCGGTCTACCTCTCCAGCTCTGACCTCAGTAAAAGAATCGGATGTAGAACCAGCAAAACCACTAGTCGCTCCCGCAATAGCCGCACCGGTAACCTCACCATCTAAAAAGGGTGTGCGTGCGATTCAACGTCGTCGTGTAACTAGCGTCGATCGCTCACCTTCCGGTCGTGAACGACACGATGAAAAAATCACTGTGTATTTATCGCCAGATGAACTTTACGATCTCGATCAAGCACGTTTACAGTTGCGAGGTGATTTGGGGCTAGGAGTTGATAGAGGACGAATCGTACGAGAATCTATAGCCGTCATCATTGCTGATCTTGAAGCTAAAGGCGATCAAAGTATTCTTGCTAGACGTTTACGCGGACAATAATTATTTAGTGGCTCGTGGGTGGGCCATTGCGTACGATTCACGAATTCTATCGATCGTAATCAAAGTATAAATTTGAGTAGTGGTTACGGATGAATGTCCTAACAGTTCTTGAACCACGCGGATATCTGCACCACCATCTAAGAGATGCGTTGCAAAAGAATGTCTAAATACGTGTGGCGAGATGCCTTCGGACAAACCAGCACGTTTAGCCGAATCAACCACTAATTGCCAAGCACTCTGACGTGATAACCGCGAACCTCGTTGGTTCAGAAATAATGCTTCATTGGTATTTTTTGCATTCTTTGACAGCAACATAGGTCGTACCCGAACCAAATAATCATCAAGAGCTTTGACCGAAAAACTTCCAATCGGCACTACTCGTTCTTTCCCACCCTTACCCCGTAACTTAACAATGCGAATTCGGCCATCATCTGAATCCATATCGAAGACATCTGCGAAATTCATACCAACAATTTCAGATACCCGAGCTCCAGAACTGTATAAAATTTCGAGGATTGCCTTATCTCTTAAACTTATTATTTCATCGCTTCCCTGGGTGGCATCAATCAAAGTGCTCATCTGCGAAACGGTTAAAGCCTTGGGAAGGCGTAACGGTACTTTCCGCGAAACTATTTCTTTCATTGGATTCGGCAAATCTTGTTCTCGTTCTAGAAAAGCAAAAAAAGATCGGAGAGTGGACACTATTCGATTAGATGTACTTATAGACAATTTTTGTAAATCGATAAAGTTGATGAATCCTCTGGCATCATTTTCATTAAAGTTTTGAACCTTTAGATCCCTTTGTATTAAGAAAACATTAAATCGCTGAAGATCTCGCTCGTAAGCGGCAAGCGTATTTACTGATAACCCGCGTTCTATCCGCTGGTAATTTAAAAAAAGTTCAAAATACTGGCGAGAATTCATAACCGTGTGCTTCTGCTACGGCCTTGTAAGTGATCTTTCCTGCATGCGTGTTCAAACCCTTAGCCAGATCGGGATTGAGCTGTAAGGCTTTTTCCCAGCCGTAATTGGCAATCTGCAGAACAAAAGGAAGCGTCACATTGGTTAGCGCATACGTTGATGTAACAGGTACAGCGCCTGGCATGTTTGCTACACAGTAAAATATTGAATTGTGTACTTGGTATGTAGGGTTCTCATGAGTTGTTGGTTTGGAATCTTCAAAACACCCCCCTTGATCAATTGCAATGTCAACTAAAACCGAACCAAGTTTCATTTTTTCTACGTCTGCGTTGGAAATTAATTTAGGAGCTTTGGCCCCAGGAATCAATACCGCTCCAATTACGAGATCAGCATCAAAAATTGATTTCTGAATACTCCCCGTACTAGACATTAAAGTTTTGATTCGACCGTTATAAACTTGGTCTATCTGAGCTAATCGCTTAGCTGATCTATCGATTACAACAACATCAGCCCCCATGCCCATAGCTATGACGGCGGCATTTAAACCCGCGATTCCAGCACCAATGACAACGACTTTTCCAGAAGCGACTCCAGGAACACCCCCTAAAAGCACGCCACGTCCCCCATGAGATTTAATTAACACATCTGCGCCTACTTGCGTTGCCATGCGGCCAGCAACTTCACTCATAGGCACAAGCAATGGCAAAGCACCATCAATCTCAACCGTTTCATAAGCAATTGCTGTTGTTTTAGACGCGACTAACGCATCTGTACACGGCTTTGAGGCAGCTAGATGTAAGTAAGTGAACAAAATTTGATTGCTTCTCAAGCGAGGATATTCAATTTCAATAGGTTCTTTGACCTTTAAGATTAACTCTGATTTTTCCCAGATTTCTTCTGGAGTTTTTAAAATCTGAGCACCAGCCTTGATGTAATCTTCGTTTGAAATGCTTGATCCCAATCCTGCATCACATTCTACGATTACAACATGACCATTTTTTACACACTCTGTAACACCTTCTGGAGTTAAGGCGACTCGGTACTCCTGAACCTTAACTTCGCGCGGTACTCCGATAATCATTTGGAATTTTTCAGCACTAATGCAGCAGCAACTAATCCAACGAATAAGGGGTGAGGACGTGTCGGGCGTGATCGCAATTCTGGATGTGCTTGGGTTCCAATATAAAAAGGATGAACCTGTGGGGGCAATTCAACAAATTCAACTAAATCTTCTTTGCTATAAATTCCAGAGAAAACCATTCCTGCGGCGACAATCTTTTCTCGATACATATTGTTAACTTCATACCGATGGCGGTGCCTTTCGGATACTTCTGAACTGCCATAGGTTTGCGCAACTACGGAACCAGAAAGAAGATCTGCTTTATATATACCCAATCTCATGGATCCGCCCATGTCTGCACTCCCCGCAACTATTGATTTCTGGTCTTCAATAGTTGCAATTACATGAGTACCGGAATCTGGTGAGAACTCTGCAGAGTTCGCGTCTTTTATGCCTGCCATATTACGGGCTGCTTCAATAACCATGCATTGCAAGCCTAAACATAGTCCTAACGTAGGAACTTTGTTTTCACGAGCAAAAGTAAGCGCACCTAATTTGCCTTCGATACCTCGCACGCCAAATCCACCTGGTACACATATTGCGTCGACATCATTTAACGCACTAATAGCACCTTCGGGAGTTGCACAATCATCACTAGCAATCCACTTCAATTCAACCTTGGCATTGTTGGCAAATCCTCCAGCACGCAACGCTTCCGATACTGATAAGTAAGCGTCAGGTAAATCGATATATTTTCCAACCAGAGCAATCTTTACGTGGTGCTTTGGATTGTGAACAATTTTAAGAAGATCATCCCATTCGCCCCATTTAACATCATGAGAATTCAAACCCAATCTACGAACTACATATGCGTCTAAACCTTCTGCATATAGAACCTTTGGAATGTCATAAATCGAAGGAGCATCAACGGCGGCCACAACAGCTTCCAGATCTACATCGCACATTAATGAAATCTTTCGTTTTATTGCATCAGGTATTGGACGATCTGATCGCAGAACAACGGCATCGGGTGCGATTCCAATGCTACGAAGAGCTGCGACGCTGTGTTGGGTGGGCTTAGTCTTCAACTCCCCGGAAGGTCCGATGTAAGGAACCAAAGAAATATGAAGATAAAAAACATTATCCCTACCAACTTCTTGTCTAATTTGGCGTGCTGCTTCTAAAAATGGTTGCGATTCAATATCGCCAACAGTTCCACCAATCTCAGTTATTACAACGTCAATATCGTCTGCTGCCATTGCCCGAATACGTTCTTTGATTTCATTTGTAATATGCGGAATTACCTGAACCGTTTCACCTAAATATTCTCCTCGGCGTTCACGGCTAATAACACGCGAATACACTTGACCAGTTGTTACATTCGCCGACCCATGTAGATTTCGATCTAAGAAACGTTCGTAGTGACCAATATCCAAATCGGTTTCTGCGCCATCATCAGTAACAAAAACTTCACCATGTTGGAAAGGATTCATAGTTCCAGGATCAACATTGAGGTATGGATCTAGCTTTTGCATGGTTACGCGCAATCCTCGAGAAATCAATAACCTACCAAGACTCGCCGCCGTAAGGCCCTTACCAAGGCTAGAGGCGACTCCGCCTGTTACGAATAAATGCTTGGTTACATGAGGATGGCCCATGGAAGGACAACCTATCATTAAAAAACAGGATTAGGATTTATTACGCATAGCAAGCAATTCGCTCGCGTGTTCCTTCGCACTAGAGGATTCTTGAAGACCAGCGAGCATTCTTGCTATTTCAATAATCCTAGTTTCGCCATCAACACGATTCACTCCGCTAGACACAACTGTTCCATCAAGACTTTTTTCAACAACGTAATGTACATCTCCCCACGCAGCTACTTGTGGTAGATGTGTTACAACAATAACTTGGGCGCTCTTTGATAATTGATGCAAGCGACGACCAACTTCAATGGCTGCTGCTCCCCCTACTCCCGCATCAACTTCGTCAAATACATATGTCCCAACTGGATTAGACGCCGCGAGAACAACTTCAATTGCCAACATCACTCTAGACATTTCTCCACCAGATGCGCCTTTTGCGAGTGAAACTAAAGGCGAGTTTTTATGCGTCTGCAAAAACATACTTACGGTATCGCAGCCGTATGGTGTGAAATCGCTTTCTTTCATAGCCGAGTTGTAATCAGGGGTAACAACTTCTATCACCAAATTCGTCTGAGGCATCGATAAAGAATGCATTTCCTCTGATACTTTCTGAGCAAGATCTTGCGCAGACGCAATTCTTAGTGCGGTTAAGTCACTAGCAGCTGTTAAAAGTTCCTTCTTGATATTTAGCAATTCTAGTTCTAGAGTTGCTATGCGTTCATCACCACCACTGAGATCTTCAAGTTGTGAAGAAACATTCTTTGAGCGTTCTATCATTTCACGAAGTGCGTTATCTACACTTACATCGGGGCACCATTTTTTGATAAATGAAGTTAGCGCTGCCTTTCTTTCCTGCAAGAAATCCAACCTTTCGGGATCGGCTTCTAAAGTTTGCAGATATGAAGTCAAAATCGGTAACAAATCTGCGAGAACAAAAAAAGCCTCACTGAAATCATCTGAAAATTTCTCTAATTTCAAATCTCTATCCTTGACGGAATCAAGTGATTTTTTTGCTTGTCCCAAGGAGCTTAATACTCCTGCTTCTTCATTTTCTAAAGCATTAAGAGCATGAGTTACCGATACTCGAATCTCTTCAACAGAAGATAACCGCCTGATTTCATCATCAATGCTCGAAATTTCATTTTCCAATGGCTTTAATTTTGCGAATGAATCGCTAAAAAGCATTAAGGAAGCAAGTGATTCTTCGCGACTCGCAGCGCTCTTCTTGAGATCACTGATACGTTCCTTTATTTGTTGATATTTACTCAATTCGTTTTCATAGGTATGCAACGTTGCATCCAAAGTTTTGCCAGCGAACCTATCCAATAATTCTCGCTGCCTAGATCCCTTACCGATATTTAAACCTGAACTTTGCCCATGAATTTCTACCAATTGTTCACTGGCTTCGGACAAAGTACTCGCGTTCACATTCACGCCACTGGCTATTGCCTTGCTCTTTCCGTCCTTGGAAACGCTTCGAGAAATAGATAGTGAACCATCTTCAATCTCTATACCTAAATTCTCGAAATCGCTAGATTTTCTCTTCGGAACACTAAATAGAGCACTAGCAGTTAAACGTTCTTCCCCACTTCGAACCAGAGAACTTTCGGATTTACCTCCCAGAACCAAGTTGAGCGCTGTAAGAACCATAGTTTTTCCCGCGCCAGTTTCACCGGTAAGAACTGTCAATCCTTTGTCGAATTCCAAGCTGGCTTGCGTAATTACCCCAATATTTTTTATATGGATTTCTTCTAGAAAAGTGCGCTCACTCACCGCGCCATCCTTCAATTGGTAATTTGAATTTAGCAACCAATCTATCTGTGAATATGGTGGACTTAAGGTGGGCTAACGTTACGTAGATTTCATTTTTTGTGACAGAGATTTGATCATCTTTTTCAAGCTCAATTTTTCGAAGCGCATCGGCCGATAGAGAAGCATCAGATGATTCAATTGCCACTCCAATTCTGGACATAGGAGCAATCACCATAGGTTTAGCAAAAAGAGCATGCGCGGCGATGGGTAACAAAACCATAGCTTGAACTTCAGGCCACAGAACAGGACCACCAGCGGAGAATGCATACGCTGTTGAACCCGTTGGGGTGGCGCATATAATTCCATCACATCCCCACCTAGATAGGGGCCGATCATCTATTTGTACGAATATCTCCAGCATGGTTGTACTTTTACGTTCGATACTCACTTCGTTCAATGCCCAACCACGTTCAATCACATTCTTATCGCGTTTCACTTCAAAAGATAACAACATGCGCTCATCTAGAACATAATTTTTATCAATCACGGCTTGGGCTACATTTTCATAAGTAAACGCTTCAACTTCTGCCATAAAACCAACATGGCCTAAATTGATGCCAAGAAGTGGGATTCTTTTCGAAACCGCATATTCAGCGCCACGCAAAATTGTTCCATCTCCACCTAAAACCAAGACAAGTTCGATTTCTGGCATTAACGAGTCTGCAGGAGTGAAAATATTTATATTCGCGTTGGTTAAAATCTTAGTTACTACTTCAGAAGCGTTTTGGGCTTCTGCTCGGGCAGCATTGACTACCATGAGAACGTTGCGCTGAATCATTATTGGGGACCCATCTGGATCGCTTCGTTTAAACCGCTTTCCGAGATTTCACTTGCGCCTCTTTTCAACCATAAGAAATATTCAACATTTCCTGCGGATCCTGGAAGAGGGCTAGCAACAATTCCCATAGTTCCTAATCCAACATCGTATGCACTCGTGGCAACATCAATGACAGCTGATTTTCGCAAAACTGGATCTCGCACAACTCCACCCGCACCTAGTTTTTCACGACCTACTTCAAATTGTGGCTTTACCATAAGTAAAAAATCTGCATCTGATTTGGAGACAGCTGAAAGCGCAGGTAAAACTAAAGTAAGTGAAATAAAAGAAAGATCCGCCACAACCAAATCAATTGGTTCGCCAACCACATCACCAGTTAAATGACGAATATTGGTTCTATCAAGGACTAAGACACGAGGATCCTGACGCAATTCCCACGCTAACTGCCCATATCCAACATCTACTGCAACAACTTCTCTAGCTCCTCTGCGCAACAGCACATCAGTGAAGCCACCCGTAGAAGCACCCGCATCAAGAGCCCGAACGCCTTTAACTTTAATCTGTGGAAATGAGTCGAGAGCACCGGATAATTTGTGCCCTCCGCGGGAGACAAAATCATCACGTTTACCCTGCAAAGTAATTGAAGTTTGGGCATCTACTTGCGTAGCGGGTTTTGTAGCGGGAATACCATTAACCAAAACGCTTCGAGATTCAATTAAATCGGCAGCAGATTCTCGTGAACGCGCTAGTTCTCGCCTGACGAGTTCAGCATCCAACCTAGTTTTCATGTGTAATCTAGAGACCGTCTATACCTGAAAGCGTTTGTTGTAATTTCTGATGCAGAATTTCGTAGCGGGCAGCATGTTCTGAAACATCTAACGCATCAATTTCAATCAATTCCTTCTTAATGTCCTCAACGATTGCCAATTCAGAAACATCTTGGTTTTCCTGATTCACGGTTTTCTCTTTTTCTGAGCCGAGGTTTTCTTAACAGAGGTTTTCTTAACGGTTTTTTTCTTGGGGGCAGATTGCTCGGGTTTCACCGAAACGTTTTTGTTGGCTTTTTTGAAATCATCAAACTCAGCGCGTAATTCATCAAATTCTTCACGTTTGATAAACCCCATGCGTGTAACAGTGTTATGAACTTCTTCATCGATTTTCGCCTTTAAAACATCACCGCTTTGTTTTACCCAGGTGTTAAGAGCATTAGCCAATTCCGCTGGAGTACGCTCACTCTCGTTTACCTTATTGAGGTAAGTACGAAGTGAGGCAAATAAATCATTAGCCATTTTTACCGCTTCCATATGCAAGTCCTGAAGGCTCTAGCGTACCTAAATTCGTCTTATCTCGGCTGCTTCTACCTGCCAACGGCTAGCCAAACCGCTAGGAGATTTCCAAAATCTGCGATGGATCGCTCCGCTAACCTCAATCCATTCATCGGGTTTAAGAGTCGATGCACTTCTGCGTGATTTTGCACTCCAAGCTGCAATATCCAATGTATCGACCCCAGATAATTCAAGACGCGAAACTATCAATCTGAATTCAACTACCTTGTCGCCGCTTGGAAGTGTTTTCTCTACAGCGGTATCTGACACTCGCCCACGCAGTAGTACATCGTTGAGTGAATAATCTGGGTCTTCGTACTCAATCTTCTCTTTGCTACCTTGCATTGTTTTTTTCTTTATTGCAGCCATGAAATCCTCATATGCTTATTTTTGCTGAAATTTTCAGTTGGTGAGGATGATGAATTAAAGCAACGACCTTTAAATCAAATCACACGGCGCTTGTGGATACTAAAAAATTACGCCTTTGAACGTTCTAATGCATCAGTAATTTCATCATGATCAATTGATGCGCAATCCCGAAACCATTTTTTGGACTCATCAAGGCGTCCTGCTTTGCTCAGAGCATCGGCATAAGCATAACGCAACCGAACTGCCCATTCTTCTGATTCACTCTTTAGCTCTTTACATGTCAATGTAATAACAGCAGCATCAAATTCGCCTAAATCACATCGGGCACCTGATGCAACAATTCTCATTTCAACCTCTTCGGCCTTTTCTAAGCGAGATACCTCTGGAGAACCCGCCAAAGCCAAAGCCTTTAAAGGCTTTCCGAGACCTCTTTCACAATCTGCCATCACAGGCCACATTGAAACATCACCAGAAATGCGGTGCGCAGCGCGTAACTCTTTCAATGCAATTTCATAATAACCTGCACGATACGCAGCATAACCAGCACTTTCACGCACAACCGCTAAGCGACCTGCATGGTGCGCAGCTGCTATTCCATGCTTATGTGCCAACTCTGGATCAGAATCCATATGAATATTTATGCAGACTAAATGGCGTGCGACAACCTTGGCATTCTCTGTAGACAAACTTAATAACTCTGCACGCACAGACTTTTCTAGTTCTTCCCCAGTTACCTCTTCAGGAATATCTGGTTCGAATATTCGAGGACGCAAACGCGTCATTTCACGATCAACAGGAGCAGGACGCGCTCCTCGAACATCTTGCCTCGGGGCACCCGGACGCGAAGGAGATCCTGCTCTCTGAGTTAAAGCTTTTGACGGACGAGAAGGTTTATTTGAAGAAGATCTTTTGTCATGATTAGTCACAGCAACCTCCTAATTTAAATCCACACGAAAACATCTAAGAACGTTTACAGCCCATCTTAATTTACGGAGAAATTAAAAAGGGGGCACTAGTTAAAGTGCCCCCTTTTATAAAAGAAGTCCGGCGACGTTCTACTCTCCCACACAGTCACCCGTGCAGTACCATCGACGCTGAGAGGCTTAACTTCCGGGTTCGGAATGGGACCGGGTGTTTCCCTCTCGCTATGGTCGCCGAAACGCTATTGAGTTTTCGGTTCGATATAACGAATGAAAAAAGATCTCTCTCC
>Ga0114967_10000135_pt1 | contig 60202 bp, 55 predicted proteins | sample M_130628_MF_Meta_FD_92639 | JGI IMG/M metagenome (GOLD analysis project Ga0114967, IMG submission 92639) | Freshwater microbial communities from Lake Montjoie, Canada to study carbon cycling - M_130628_MF_MetaG | ecosystem: Environmental > Aquatic > Freshwater > Lake | place: Lake Montjoie... | reverse complement strand
TAATAATTATAATAATAATTTAACATTAAATGGAACTTTGACTATTAATTCTAATTTAATAGTTCTTGGTGATACAACGCAACTTGATACAATTGTATATACAACTGAAAGATTAGAAATAGTTAATGCTAATAATACTTCAACTGCTTTATTGGTACAACAAAATACCAATGATAGAGATATTTTTATAGCTTCAAATGTTGATACAGCTGTTTTTAAAATAGCTAATAATGGAGATGTTAATATTACTGGTATTTATAAAAAAGATAATAGAGATGTCATATTTGATACAAGTAATTACATTTTAACAGCAAGTAACAACCTGATAAATAAGATCAAAGAGAATGATAACAACTCAAGCAACTACATTTTAACAGCAAGTAACAACCTAATAAACAAAATTAAAGAGAATGATGACAACACGAGTAATTATATTTTAACAGCAAGTAACAATCTGATAAACAAAATTAAAGAGAATGATAATAACTCAAGTAACTATATTTTAACAGCAAGTAACAACCTAATAAACAAAATCAAAGAGAATGATAATAATTCAAGTAACTACATATTAACAGCAAGTAATAACTTAATACGTAAAGTCAATCTAAATGATGTTAATAGCAGCAATTATATATTATCAACAAGCAATATATTAGCTGAGCGAATTAATAAATATTCTTTATGGACACCATCTGGCTCTAATATTTACAGTAATTTTATAGGTAATGTAGGAATTGGAACTATTATTCCTAATAGCAAATTGCATATATGTGATAATAGCAGCAATAGCACAAAATTAATTTTACAAAATAATTATGGAATTGTTGATACAATACCAGATATAATTGTTACGGGAACAACTCTAACAACAATAGGTACAGATAAATGTATTACATTTCCTTATTCTGGAACAGCATCTACAAAAAGTTATGCTTTCACAACAACCGAAAATATTTTATGTGATATATTAATCGTTGGTGGGGGAGGCGGCGGTGGATATTCTTTTGTAGGTGGAGGAGGTGGTGGTGGAGGATATGTATATTTACAAAATATTAATTTACCACTTGGTAATTATACAGTTAATGTTGGTGGTGGTGGTTCATTCACAACATCTGGGTGGGGAGGTAATGGAGGCAATTCATCTATAACTGGTATGATTAATTATACAGCAATTGGTGGTGGTGGTGGTGCTGGTGGTTCTGCTAATGAAACTGTATCAGGTATAGGTAATAACGGAGGGTCTGGTGGTGGCGGGTCATACAGAAGATTAGGAGGAGTATCAGCAGCAGGAGGAACATCTATACAATTTTCAACATATGGATATGGTAATGGTGGAAATGGTAATGGTTATGGTGGAGGGTCTCAAAATGGAGGAGGCGGAGGTGGAGCAAGTGGAATTACAAATGGAACTTCAGATGCAGGCAATAATGGGTTATCAAATAGTATAACAGGAACTTTAATAACATATGCTGGTGGAGGTGGTGCTGGTAATGATTTTAATATACCAAGTCAAGGTGGAACAGGAGGAGGTGGTAGTGGCGCTACTGGAACTGGTAGTTATTCAGCAGTACAAGGTACAAATGGATTAGGCGGAGGCGGAGGAGGCGCGAGAGGAAATGGAACAGGACCATCAGCTGCGGGAGGTTCTGGAATTGTTATAATAAGATATAGAAGTACTTCAGTATCTACTTTAAATAATAATGGTATATCATCAGCATCAATAGATTTTGTTATAGGTAGTGACAAGGATAGGAATACAGATTACAAAATTGGAAATTATAATGGAGATTTTAAAATAATGTCTTCTATATCGGCTATAGATTCAAATGCTTTAGTTCTTACTTCAAATGGTAATGTGACTCTTGGTGGAAGTTTAAATGCTACATCATATTTTTTAAATGGAAGTCCTTTCAGTATAGCAACAGAAGCAGGATATACAAGCAATTATATTTCAAGTGTTAATACAAGTTTAATTAATAGAATAAATGATGTTAATGCTGCGCAGCTTAACAATGTGATAGCAGCAAATTCAAATATAGGCGATGGTCTATCATTAGTAATATATAATATGAATTTAAATAATATAAATAGTAGTAATTATGTTTTGGCAACAAGTAATATAATACAAAAAAGAATAAATGAAATAACTACAGATAAGATTGTTGAAGGCCCAAAGAATAAATATATAGTAGAAAACAAATATAATAATGATCTTGATATTAACGGAAATGTTTTTATTAATTCAAATTTGATAGTAAATAAATCTACTACATTGCGGAATAATTTAAATGTTACTGGAGATGTTAATTTTACAGGGGATATATATAAAAATGGTATGATTTATCCGAATGGTAAAACATATACTGGTAGCTCATCTATATTATCACAATATAGCCCTATACAAACGCAATTTAGTATGTATAAAAATGTTGTTGAAAAATCTGGCAGTGGCTGGCAATTTATAGATAATAACATTAATATTATAGATGAAAAGGTTCAAGGGTTTTGTGTTCGTATTAAACCAAACCATTATTCCTCAAAAATACTAATTAATTTAAATTGTCATATAGGTATTGATTATGGAACTGACGCAAGATGGTGGGGGCTTAGGTTATATCGCAAAATAGGTGAATTAGGTGAATGGACACATATTTCAAATGCGGATGGAACAGATTATAACAATAATAATGGGACAACTTGCTGGCTATCGCATAATTTAGGTGCTGATTCAAGCTCATATTCATATTTCATAGCAAATGTATCAGGAGCTTATTATGATATTCCTGGAATATCAGAAGACTATATTTATTATACTGCTAAATGGTGCTCATTACTTGGTGATAATACACAGAATGGTAAATTATATTTAAATAGACCAGCTATAATTAATACATTAAATGCGCCTGTTGTTTCTTCTTCGTGGAATGTAAGTGAAATATGGCAACTTGAAACATCCTATTTTCCAAAAGGTGGTATTGTAACAAAGTATACTCCAACACAAACACAATTTAATATATATAAAAACGTTGTAGAAAAAATAAATGGAGGCTGGCAGTTCATAGATAATAATACTGATATTATTAATAATAACATACAAGGCTTCTGTGTACGCATAAGACCTAATCATTATACTTCAAAAATATTAATTAATTTAACATGCCATATAGGTATTGATTATGGAACTGACGCAAGATGGTGGGGTCTTCGGTTATATCGTAAAATAGGCGAGGATGGTGTATGGACACATATAACAGATGCTAATGGTAATAATGGTAATAATGGTAATAATTATAATGATGGGACACCTTGCTGGCTCTCGCATAATTTAGGTGCTGAATCAAGCACTTATTCATATTTTATAGCAAATGTATCAGGAGCATATTATGATATGCCAAATGCGATGGATACATATGTATATTATACTGTTCAATGGTGCTCTCAATTAGGAGATGCTATGCAAAATGGTAAGTTATATTTAAATAGACCGGCAACTTATAATAGTTCTAATAGTGCTATTCTTTCTTCATCTTGGAATGCTCAAGAAATATGGCAATTAGAAACAACTTTTATTCCTAAGAATGCTGTCATTTGTCAAAATATGTCAATACAGACCTTATTTAATATATATAGGAATATTGTAATTAAGACAGGATATGATTGGCAATTTATAGATAATAATATTAATATTATTAATGAAAAAATACAAGGTTTCTGTGTTCGCATTAAACCTACACATCCTTCATCTAAAGTGCTAATACATTTATCATGTCATATTGGTATTGATTATGGAACTGACGCAAGATGGTGGGGACTTCGTTTGTATCGCAAGATAGGTGAAGGTGGCGAATGGGTTCATATATCAGAAGCGGATGGTAATAATTCAATAGATAACCAAGGAACTTCATGTTGGCTTTCCCACAATTTAGGAGCCGAATCAAGCACATCTTCCTATTTTGTAGCGAATATATCTGGGTCATTCTTTGATTTACCAGGAACATCAAGTGAGTATATATATTATACTGCTAAATGGTGCTCAATATTAGGAGATAATTCGCATGAAGGCAAGATATATTTAAATAGACCGGCATCATATAATAATTCTAATAGCGCTGTTTTATCATCATCTTGGAATGCTCAAGAAATATGGCAATTAGGAACACCTTATGAACCTGCTGAATATTCTATAATAAATATTTTTAATAATAATAATGTTGGTATAGGTAATACAAATCCTATATGTAAATTAGATGTTAATGGAACAATTAATGCTATTAATTATTCAACTATAAGTGATAGACGATTTAAAAAGGATATTCAGCCTATAAATAGTTCGCTTGATTTAATTAATAGAATAAACCCAGTATCTTATTTAACAATAGAACAAAATGATGGAGATAAAAAAAATTATGGTTTTATCGCTCAAGATTTACATAATATAATTCCAGAAGCTGTTAATGTTCCAATAAATGATAGCCATAAATATACTATTGAATATATGTCAATAATACCATTATTAGCAAAGTCTATTCAAGAATTATCAGAAAAAATAAATAATCAGCAAAAAACAATAGATGATTTGAATAACAAATTAAATAATAAATAATTAAAAAGACATATATATTATTTATTATTACTAATTAAATTTTTTAATATTCTATATAATTATATAATGAGTCTAAAAAATGAAGATATTAAGAATGAACAGAAGATATCTGGAAATTTGCCATATAAAATAGAAAAACTGTTATCAAAAACGGAGGCTTTAGTTTTATTATGTAGTAAAGCAAGCGGTTATTGGAGCATGATTAAGTTTGCTTTTAATATTCCATTAGTTCTTACATCAAGTGCTATGTGCATAATTAACTCAATAAGTGAAGATGCGAATGAAGTAAAAATACCAAATATTGTAGTTAATGCTATTAGCGTATTAATCATGTCATTAAATAATTCTATAAAAGCAAGTGAAAAATGTGATTTATTCCGCAGATTAGGTCAACAATTTTTATTATTAGCAGGTCAAATAGAGAATGATGATGAAATATCAGATAATGAATTCAGCTTGTTAGCTTTAAAATACGAAAACTTAATAAACGATATATTATTTGAAGAAATACCTAACAGATTTAAGCAACAAGTCATAGAAAGTTTCAAAGACAGACATCTACCTTTACAACTTAATGGTACAATTGGTAATAATATTTCATTTAATAAAAAGCCTAATTCGGCAGAAATCGTAATACATCAACAAAATGCGATGAATGTATAAAATTAATATTTAATCAATATCAACATCATTATCATTATATACATTATAATTATCATTATCTGTGGCATTATAATCATCGTCTTTATCTTCATTATTATAAATATCTTGGATATCTCCACCATCTCCTTTATCTCCGCCATCTTTTTTACCATCGTTACCATCGTTATCATTCATGTCATTATCATTGTTTGCATTATATATATCTTTGATTATACCAGCAGCTTTAGCTTGTCTGCGAATTTCATTTTCTTCAATATCCAAATCTTGATTTTCTTTTAATTTTTTATTTTTGTATTCTTCACGTTTTTCATTAATAAATATTGCAATTTCATCAGAAGTTAGGAACCTATTATATTTTCCATCTAAATAATTTTTTAAATATTCATATAATTCTTCATTTTTTTTAGTAATAAATTCGCTTGGAATATTTTCAATACCTGATAAATCTGGTAAATTAAGTGAATTACTTATAATTAGAATATTAATTTTTTGTATTAAATATTGCGAAGAAGATAATGACATATCATCATTGTCAATATCATCGATGTCAAATTTAATTTTGTTCAAATTATAAAGATGTTTGCTAATCATTTTCTTTATATCTTTAATAGATAACATAACCTTCTCTTTTAATGTGTCATTATCTTTGAATTTTGAAGATGAATTAATATTAACATATAATATTTTACATATATTAAGTAAAAATTCTTTGTAATTAATAAATTCACAATTTAAAAAAAGTTCACCTATATTTTTTATATTTTTATTTACTTTTTTAAGTTTTATAATATTTTCTATTATTACCTTATCAATTTGATCTATATTTTTATTTATTATATTATCTATCAAATTATCAGGTAATAGCGCAGATATACCACGCATACTTTCTAACCATTCAATAATTCCATAATTTTTAACATTGTAAATATATGGCTTGTTATTAATATATTTAATATTATTATATTTTTCCTTAATTTCTTTAAGAAATATATCATCGCTACCATTACTATGATGAACAATAGGATTTTCTTCTTCAATACCAAAGTCATTATCTATGTCGTCTACATCATATTTTCCTTTCTTTTTATTTTTTTTTGCCTTATTTTTAATTAATTTAGGAGGTGTAAATCTAACATCTCTTGCTTTATTAATTAGACGAAATTTAGAATAAAGCTCTTTTAATTTAATTATCTCACTATTAGTAATCTCAAAATCTGATATATCATTAAAATTAATATCTAATTTACGAAGACAACAACCCTGTATATATTTATGTATTTTTTCATATTTTGTATTATTATTAGGAGCAAATAATAATTTATCTATATAATATAATTCTTCATCAGTATATTTATTTATGTCTGTAAAACATTTATTTTTAATATCCATATTTTTTTTATTTAGCAATTCATTTAATATATCTGATCTCTTGTCTTTGTATTCATTCTCTACAATAAATATTAAAGATTTGCGTAAATCTTTAATATTTATCAAATAATCATTATCATCGCTATATTTGAAAAAATCACTTATTAATTCTATAATATAATATAATAAACCGTGGCTATTAAATTTGTCAATATGATTTGGATTCAGGTAATTCAAATTTATAGATATACTATTATTTAATATATTAGACTGAGTATCTACAATCCAGAAGCAAATAGAATTATAAAATATTATATTAAATGTATCTATAAACTCTCTATTAACAGCCTTTACTATATCTATATGTGTTTTATTTATAAACTGTTCTTTAACAGCCTTTTCAAGATCATCATGCCATTTATGCCTCTTATCTATATTTATATTATTTAAATAATCATTGTAATACATATATAAATATAAAGGAGACAATTCCGCATATTTTTTAGCATATTTCTCAGCATCTTCAATATTAATTTTTTTTTTTTCAAATTTATGTAAATAGTTTTCATATCGCGTTTGAACGCTACGATATTTTTCAAATAAATAATTAGATAATGCGTCATAATCAATATATATGTTTGCAACATCATTAATCTTTTTTATTAATTCAAGAATTATTTTTAATATCTCAATAAATCCTTTCTCATTTATAAAATTTATATTTGAAAGATACATATTTAAATTATAAGTGTTAACAACTTTATTAGCAATAGCATTTATATTAGTATCATTTACAACCCCTTTATTATCATCATCAATAATATCATCATCATCTTGTATTCCTTCATAATTATCTATATCATTGCCATCACATATTGCTTTATTCTCTCTCTTAGATATTATATATTTTTTCCCATCTGTATCATAATCAAATATGTGTTCTCTTGAATGTATAAAATAATTTTTAGTATTATTACAATCTATTTTAATATCATCTATATTTTCTTTTGCTTCTAAGATATCATTAATAGTTTTCAGAGTATTATCTATGTTGATTGTTTTAATAGATATTTTGAGCTCTTCTATAACATCTTCTATTGTTATAGAATTTTCATGTATTTGTTTTATAATATCATAAATATTATAACTTCGCAAAGGTTCAATATCGCTATATATAATATCACTCTTATATTTAATTATAAGCTCTTTTGTTTTTTCAAGAAAAGAAACTATTTCTGTAGATATGTTAATAATTTTTAATGTTTTATCTATATTATCAAAAAATGTTAATTTTTTATTAATTAATTCTGGACGTTTAATTTTAAAACCTTTATGTATATTATTTCGCTCCTTTTCGCTCTTTATAATTGTATACATATATTCTGTTAAGACATCTAAATCTTTTTCTGTAATAAAATCTAAAGAATAATCGTATTTTTTAAATATATTATTAATATTACTATAATCAAGATAAAAGCTATCTTTATTATTATTTATTTCATTTATAATCATTTCAATATCAGGTCGCGTATTTTTAATAAGTTCATATATATCTTTATAATTAGCAGATGATTTATAGTTAATGTTAATACTATTTAATAAATGCGAAGCAACTTTAGCATACATATAATCATCTTTTATACACGTTGGAACCTTGTAATATGAACCGATTATAGGAAGATTAATATCATCACCATCATTTATATTAAAAATATTTTCAACTTTGTCTACTTGTCTACATTTTATAACAGGATAATCTTTAATAATTGAATAATATTCTGGAAAATCAACTTTATTAAAATTAGTATTATCTGTAATTATTATATTTGTATCATGGATTGGCTTTAAACGTATCTTTGTTGATTTTTTATCATAGGAAATACAAAATTTTTGCTTTACAAATTCGCGAAGCTCATTTTTATCATTATATTTTTCTATAAATTTTGATAATAAAACAATCTTTTGCGAGGTATCATAATTCTTTATTAAATTTTCTTCATTCTTATCATCACCATATTTTTCTAATTTTCCTTCAGTAGCAAAAATATAATTAGTATAATCATTTATTTTACCATTATTACTTTCGCGATTTGTAAGTATTTCATAAAATAAATTTCTTAGCAAATCTGATTTCTTTTTATTTTTTAAAAAAATATATAAATGATTATATATTTCTTCTTTATCTAACGCAATAAATGATGGATTAATTTTGCTCATTTCTTCAAAACTAAGTATCTCAGTGTATTCAATATCATCTAAATCTTCATCAATATATTCAATATCTTTGAGATTTTCAATATCCGTAGCCATTTTGAACTTATGTTTCTATTTAATACAATAATATATATTATTATTGTGTAAAAGTAAATAATAGTTTATATATTTTCAATTGCGAATTTAGTCCATTCATTTTTGATATTTGTTAATTCATCAACAATGATTGAGCAATTTTCTTCAAGGAAAGATGCGAATATTTTTGAACTATTAGGATTGCTGACATTTTCTAATGAAATGCGTAGAATCATTAAAGACTTTAGCGGATGAGGGCAGATATAGCCAATATAAGTGCACAGTATTTTATCTTTAAATTTACTATTTTCTCTGATATATTTACTGTGAATATAGGATTGTATAATATTTCCAAGAGTATCGTCTTCATCTTCAATAATAAATTCATAAGTTCCTTCAATTTCTTGAAATTGCTGTATTTTAACCTTTGTTGATGATTCACTACTCAATTCTTTTTTAAGCACTTCTAATTTATTAATAATTATATCTATTGATTTAGATATAAAGTATTTTGGTCCAATATTATGATTTATGCTTTCAATATCAAATTTAAAGCAAACTGGGTCACCATATTTATTTTTATAATATGAGCGTTCTTTATCTAAAATATTTTGTTTTTTATCTGCCTCTTTAGGATCTTGAATATATGAAAAGTTTGATAGTGATACTGGGTTAAATGAAGCATTATCACGACCTTTTCTTTTAACAATCTTTGCTTTAAAATGTAAATGCTCACCAGTTCTTAACCGTGTAATTAAGATATAATCATTTGATATTTTGTTAGCAGGAAAAATATCTTTAAGTTCTTCGCTGCTGATATTAACCGAATTACGCGTTGCTGTAATATTATTTGTGCGAACATCTATTGTCTTATTAGTAGTATTTTTTACATTTAATTCAATTTGAATACTATTATCTTCATAATTATCTATTTCTTCTTCTTTTAGACAAATAGGAATAAGACCGATACGGTGAATAATAATTTCATTATGAAGTGCTCCATTGTTTATTACAATATCAACACTTGGATCATCATTATCTAATTTTTCTCCAATAATACCTGGAATAGGAATATCTGTTAATATTACTCTTCTGATTCCATTTATAATAGCGAGATCAATATTATTTATTTCAAAACTATGGCAAGTAGAAAGATTGTCATATGTGTAATTTTGAAATTTGAGCATTTTCTTTATTAATTATATTATATCTATCTTATATATCATTTTTTAATATATTTTTAAAAATAATTTATAATATTATTTGTTATATTTAATTAAACATGGGACGCACCATAACACGGCGCGCAGGGCGGCGCTTTGGTGAAGCAGAACGACGCTTTGGTGAAGCAGCGCGTACTACACGACGCTTTCTTCCTCCAGAAAATAAATTGCCAACTTGTCCACTAACTTGCCCAATAGTATTTACACCTAAATCATAAGATTGTCGGGGAAAATTGCCAGCCGCGTTCATTATATCAGGTGTTCCAAAAGGTTTCATACCATAATCGTAACCAAAATTCATCATATCTTTAACAACACTGCCTTCGCCACCTAATCTTCGGCGTCGAACAGGTGCCTTTCTTACAGGAGATTTAGCACGACGCACGGGGCTATTAGCACGACGACGGGGGCGGCGACCTCCATCTTGAGGAGACATAGAGGGAGGAGACATAGAGGGAGGAGGCATAGGGGGGTCTTCTTGCATTTCATTAAAGAATCCTCCAAAATGTTTCATTAGTCTTTTGCGTAATAAAGCTTGTTTATTTACTTTCGTAGGTTTTTTAGGTTTAAGAACACTTCTGGCACGCGGTCGTCTCATTCTACCACCTTCATATTCTTTTTGGATTACTTCGTCACTATTCATATATTATGTTTATATTCTTTCTATATATACGCACGATTTTTATTTTTATAAAAATATAAAAAATAATAAATAATATAAATATTTAGGGATATTTTAGAATTTAGGAAATTAAACTTGTCATAATTGCGAAACACATAGATGTTCTGGGCGACATTTCATTAATTGGATTAGACGCAAAGAATTGTATAAGAGTTTTAATATTATTAACATCATTACATTGACATAGATAGTGATATACATTACTCATATTAATTATTTTTGTTTTATAAGTATTTATTTGAAGATTACGCAATTGTGCCAAATGATATTGAATAATTGGCGGAAATTGTTTATCCATTTCCTTATTCATTTTATAGCGATTATATTTTGGATAATATGTTGTTGTCGCTTTGTAATAGCTGTATAAGCTATCTTTAATTGTTGAAATAATTGTATGAACAAGATATGTCGGATCTATTTTTTGCCCGTTATTATCCAGCGGTAAATTAATACTTGGGTTATAGTTTGTGATATAATCTTTAATTGTATATTCAGTTTTATTTTTCATATATACTGAAATAATATTCATCCAAATATTTGGATGACATGGATCCGTTTCTTCGCGATAATTAATAACATCCGTAGAAATTTTATATAATTTAACTTTTTCTTCTATAACTTTTTTAACGATTAATCCATAACTATAAGGCGTTGTATTGATATGAATATATGCGTCATTAATATTAGTAAATGATAGCGGATATTTAATACCATATTCAATTAGTGATGGAATAATAGATGATATAATATCATTTTCAATAAGCGTATTACGTTGTTTTGTATTAATATGAAACATTTCCATATAATTATCACCGAGCAAACCAGTATAATCTACAATATGCTTATTTTCGTGGTGAATAATAATAAATTCATATGCCATATTTGGATCTAAATGTGCTACAAATAGATTTCTTAGTTTCAAAGACATTTCTTCGGTAGTTAGAGCAGAAACTTCTTCCGCTGTAATATGTTTGCGAAAGTATTTAAATAAAATTTCATCAAACATATTACCATGTTTTTTTGTGGGGTGTGAAAATTTTGAACTATTTGCGTCAGGGCAACTTGAAGTTCCAAAGAACCATTCGTCCTTATAATTATAAGCTGTAATAATTGTTCCGTCATATGCCTCATATATTTTATCATTAGGGGAATTTAAAGTATTGATATAGGTATTATAATCAATGCGCTCAGGAATAGAATTAGCATATGTCACTACAATATTATTATAATTAAGACTAAAATCAAGAACAACGCTTCTACACTGCTCATATAATTCTTTGAAATTATCTACATTATTTCTAATATATGAATTATGAAGCAACACAATATCGCTACGGTCTTTGAATTTTTTTACTTTCATTAAGGGCCATAGATGATATTTCTTTAATAAAATAATTAAACAATTCGCATAACTATTATTAGTATCATTCATAGCATGATCTCCTCTAACTTCACAACAATTAGTGTTAATTAATTTACGTTCTTCATAAAGTTTAAATGTTTCATCAATAAGTTGATATAGATTGGTTGGAAATTTAAATGCGGAAGATTCAGTAGTCATTATTGAAGATGTGTATACTTTAATTGTATTATTACATACACTTAATCTTTTATATCAATTTTTATATATTTAACATAAAAAAATAATTAAAATTTTAATATTATTTTGAACCTTTATAAAATTTATCAAACCATACTTGACCAACTTCTTTAGAAGCTTCTTCGCTTGTTACTTTATTTTTAATAATTTCATCGCGCATTGATAAAAAATACTCAAAACTTTCATTATCAAATACCGCATCTTTTGTAACCATATCAAATAACATAGGGTATCTTTCAATAAAAAATTTAAACTTACTATCCCCTGCTATAGTATTTACTATATTGATATGAGGGATTGTTCCTTTTTTATCTTGAATAATACTAAGAATTTCTTTAACAATAACACGTATCTCATCATTATTTAATCCATCGCTTAAAAAGTCAGGTTGTCCGATTGTTCGTGCTTTTTTATTTAAACCTCCTCCATTATTTCCATTATTTTCTCTCTTTTTTTGTGAATTCATTAGTTAATATAATAATCAATTTATATATATATATGCTTTTATCTTTATATTATTTATTTCCTTCTATTGTAATAGAATAAATACAAAAATGAGAAATGAATTAATGTATTCAGAGTTAGATTATAGCCCGAATGTTAAAGGACCGGAACCATTAAAAAATGCTGGATTATATACTGGTGATGTATTATTTGATAAAAAACCGTGGGGTAATAACTATATAATACCACGTATTGAACCTGACGCGGTAGCTTACAGTGCTCAATTTTATGCCCCTCATCATATACCATCATATAACAGACCCGGGAACAATACTGTAAATAATACTAATTATAAAAAATATAATGTTTCAAATAATAATGATTATAATTTCTTTTGTCATACTAATAACATATTAGGTTGAGGTTTTTTAATTAATTCCTTGTGCTTTTCTAAAAAGTCGCATATATATTTGTAAGTTTCATTAACTTGTTCAAATGTAATACCGCCAGTTATTAATACACTTCCGCTTTCAAATAAAGCTCCTGTGACTTTTTTACATTCGCCTATGTTATGTCCCGCACCTTTACCATAACAATATTTAGGACACGAGCATATTCCATTCTTGTTTTTATTATTAATATTCCAAAAGTATTCTAATTTTACCCCTTGATAAATACCTGGCTGAAAACTACATTTATTATTATGATCATCATTAATAAATAACTTGTGTATTTCTTTTCTTCTAATTTCAAACCCGTTTTTTAATTCAGGGTCAGAATAAACTTTAAAATCAGTATTAATCATACGTATTTTAAAATTTTGATATTTTAAATCTAATACATAATCTGGTTCAACATTAACTATAATATTTTTATCAATATTATTATATATTAATGTAATATCATTAATAATATGATTAACAATATGTTCGGTATCTTTAATATCTTTGATACCGGTTAATTGTATATTTCCATTTTTAAATATCTTAACATTTGGTATATATTTATCACTAAACTTATAAATAACTGTAACTTGGTTGTCAAATCTATTCTTTTTCATAGTATTCTTTTTACTTTTTCTTCTTTTTTTGGGATATACCCCTTTAGATACATCTGTGCCATTTTTCATAAATTGAACCCATACAATACCTTTATCTATTCCTTCTGCTACATTGTCTATTACTTTAATATTATCAAATAATATTCCAAGATTTATATTGATATTATTACCAATATTTGCATTGCATGTTATAGTTGAAATTCTATAAGGAGAAAAGTAAATATTATTCATCTGTATATTAGCGCATATATATAAGAATATATGTTCTTATATCATTTTTTATATTTTATTAGAAACAATTAAACTTAATTTATTGTCAATTGAGTTTTTATTTTTTTTAATATTAATATTTTGGTTATCTAATTTAATATGCATATTATCAGTTATATTTTTAAGATATGATGTATTTACAACTTCATAACTAAAATTTGTAGATATCATAGGAGGTAAATTTAGAATATATGTCTTATCATTTGTATAATGTCCTTTGCGAAACTCATCAATTGTCATAGGACCATTAAAAATTTTTAGTAGAAATCTGGATGGTGCTGGGCGAATCGGATATGTGAATCCATAATGCTTGCTCAACATTTGTATTAAACTATTAATCTCCCAAACTTTGTCGCTTCCGCAATGAGATGAAAAATTATAAGCATTTGCGCATTCAAGTGAGCAAAAGTTTCCAAATAACACATAGGTATCTGTTTTAATATTATATTTATAGGGCATACCATAAGTCCTATTATCAATTGGGTGACAACACCAATAACAATTATTATTAGAATTTAAGAACTCGTCTTTATGCGATACTTTTAGAGAATATTCACTATTACTATTATCAAATATGATATTATCTTGAATAGTACTATATGTATTATTTTCATTTATATAAAAACAATTTGGTTCATATGGCTCTGGAAATTCAACACATGAATTATTATCAGTTATATTCAATTTATTTATTTGTGCTGTAGATAGAGGAAGCTGTAATATAATATCCTCATTATCAACAACAGATATATCTTTTATTATTGTATTCATTAAATTCTTCTTTTTCTTTGGATCCGCATTTATATTATCATCTGACACTTTTGCTTTACGAGGCATTTATATAAATTATAAGCGTTGTCTTATATTAAATATAAACGCGTTTATTATTTATATAATTATTGATATTTAGTTATTAAGCAATTATTTATTTATCAAAAAAATTTTTAAAATATACAATATTTTTTATTAATGTATCATTGATTTTATCAGCAGGATTTTTTAAAGTGGGGATATCAAATTGAACATCACCCTTATTTGATATACATTTCATCTTAATTTCTTTTATTTCATTATTAAGAGAATTTATTGTATCTATTAAATATTTAATTATGTATCCTGATAATAATATTAGTATTAATACAAGTAAATCCATTCTCTTTTTATTAAAGATGGATATAAAAATTATATAGAGATATATTCCACAAATATATTTTTTATTATTTTGTCCATATAAAATTGCATGTTCCATTCATAACAGAAAAAACATTAATAACTTTTGAATATACAATCATATCAAAATTAACATCAGTTTCTTTAATATATGAAGTTATAGAATTTTTTTTCATTAAATTAAAGATATATTTAAATTCATTTTTATCTCTTATGTCATTTGAACTATCCTGATTATTAATAGTAATATATAGAGATGTAGTTATCATCTGATTATTATATGAGCCAGCCGCAATTATTTTTTCAGGAAATAATGAAAATGAATAGCAATATATTCCTGTTCTTGGAACATTTGTATGATATTGATATGGTTGAATATTATTATAATAATAAGCTTTTTCATCTACACGAATTATAGTTTCAGCCCATTTAATTTGTGCTGTTTCTAATATTCCCATATTTTCATTATATATATGTGAAGCAGTATAATTATCATGTATATTGAAATATGAAACTATATCCGGTCTACGCAATATCCATACTAATTCTTTAATATGATTATATGAGTTTTTCAAGTTAATATAAGAAGTTGAACTATTAATAGTTATTCCAGATATTGTATCTCTCTTTACATAATCAACTACATATTTAACAACACCATCATTAGTAAGCGAAGAAGCCCTATAAGCACTATCAAGGAATATATAATTAACATCTAAAAAGCATTTTATATTACTTTCATTATTAATAAAATTACTAATTTTTACATTTTCATTATATATTTTTTGATAGAACATAGGTGACACATATAATTTTAGTTTATCACACCAAATTTGATATAATTTTTCTATATCATTTAGTTCAACATTTATATATATTTTCTGATTTTGTATCTTGTATAATGGTAATGCTAATGAAGGATTTCGCGTAAACCAAAAATTTAATGGAACTTGTAATATTCTTCCCTTTATTGATGGATTAAACTTGTCATTTGTTATATTCGCATTAGGATACGCATTGTTAAATAATATATTATTTTTAATAACATAACGTGTGCTATTATTATTAGGATTTGTATATTCTGGTATATTACCAATCAACTTATTATATTCAATACCATCCTTATTTGTTAGTTCATTCCAAATATTCATCCATTCGCCATATATCTCTTCTATAGTATTTCCTTCAACAAGTAAAGTTGCTTTTGAAATAAAATTGTGACCTATATTATTTACCCATCTAAATCTATGTTTATCTGTAGAATATATGTCAGGAAGATTAAAAATAAAATACATATTACTTATTAAATCACCATAGCGTTTTATTTCAAATGTAATCTTAATATTTGCTGTTGAAACTGATAAATTTATTGATGAAAAATTATCAGGTGCTATGTTTCTATTTTCCATTGAAAAGTTAACATGTTTATTATATACATATTTATAATAATTGATACATGGCTGTAAATTAATATAAGAGTCCATTTGACCTTGTAAAACTAATTGTGTTAATCCACCACCCATTAGATATATATATTGAATATACTTTAATATTATCTTATATATTAAAACCATGACATTTATTATATTCACATTTGTTCATATTTATTTATAAATTGTAATAATTTTGGTTCTGTCCTTTCTTCTTCAAAGGAAGCTACCATTTTAGGTGTAGCTGAATTGTCTACAATAATTATTGAAGGGAATCCTCTTATATTGAACATTTTAACACGATCCATATGCTCATCGCAATTATATTTTTGTAATGATACATTCTTCCATTCCATCTTATTTAATTTTTCCCATACACCCGATTTATTAAAATCATCACAATGTCCGCAACCGTCCATATAATAGTATTCAACGCTGTATTTTTTATTACCACCGCCAAAAAATCCCTCTTCTATTGCATCTTTATTTGCGATTAATAAACCAAATATTAATATAGTTGATATTAATACTACACCTATTATTATCCAATTACTTTTACCTTTACCTTTTCCTTTCATAATTTTAAACAGTTAATCCTATCATAAACATACATTATTAATTATTCTAAACATACATTATTAATTATTCTAAATTATATTATTAATAATTTCATAATTATTATGATATTTTTTAATAATTTCATTTTTAATATCATTATTATCGTCGGTAAATGTTATATAAGTGTAAAAATTATTAATATTATTTGATATTATATTATTTAAAAAATCTTCAATTATGTCATGCTTTATTAAAATAATCCTATAATCTAATGCGTCATAGTTAATATTTGTAACTGTATTAACAATATATACGCTAAAATCTTTGTTTTCTAATAAATTTTTGTATTCGGACATATCATCATTACATACAACAATTGTCCTATATATTAAATGAGTTTTATAAATATTATCAAGTTTCTCAACAAATTGATTTTTTAAATCTAATTTCATATATTATGATATATATATATTATAATATATATATTTTTTATATCATATGTAAATATTTATATATAAGATTATTAAATATATTTAGTATTATAATGGATGATAAAGTAATTAAAATTGGATTATCTGTTTTTCAGAATAGATATAATAATATAGAAGTTCCTGATAATATCATAAAGAAGGCAGAAACGCTTAGAAAATCATGTAATTGTTTTAATTCATTTTATGATCCTAAAATGATATGGGAAAAAAAGCTTAATAATCGGAAAGAAAAAAATACACAAATGTTATCTAATTCTGGATCCATAAATAATAAAAACAGGGTTCATATTATTATCCCTGATTTTTCAGATATTTCTAATACTAAACGCGCATTAATTGGACATTTAAATAAATTAACTATTAAAAATAAAGATATTATATCTGAAAAGATAAAGAATATTATTGATAATAATAAAACGGAGGAAATATTTTTAATTATTTGGTCATATATTAAAGGAACTGAAAATGATAATAATATATATATGAGATTATTAGAGTATTTTGATACAGTTTTTTTAAAAAATATTATTAATAAATTATGGGATAATTATATAAATAATAGGGAATGGATACCGCCAAAATATATATTTGATAATAATTTATTATTACTTAATAATGAATATGAATTATACTGCGACTATATAAAATGGAAGAAAGGTATTCATAATATGAATATTATTTGGATAAAATATAAAACAAATGAGATTTCCATGTTATTAAATAATATATATGAATATATGTTTAATGAATGTATTGGAAATCCAAATATACACAAATACATTATAGATATTTTTATGGAGCAAATATTAAAAATATTAAATAATTATAAAAACAATTCTATTGTAGAAAAAATAAAACAACTTAATATTAAAAACTTTGATAATTCAACAAAGTTTTTAATATATAATATTATAGAAAATAAATAATTTCTATTATTATAGTATAGAGAATAATGAAAGAGGCCGACACGACTTTATCTTTTTATAGTAGTGTATTTATACATTTTATATTTGTAATATTACTCGTAATAATTTATACTTATATTTATAAGTTAGAAAACATTGGTTGTGAATGCTCTGACCATAGTAACAAAGCTTTTATTAAGACCTTTACTATAATTTCTTTAGTATATTTCTTAATTACTGCGTTTATACCAATGAAAGATATTGCTAAGAATATGGGGACAGGCATAGTTCAATTACTTGCGTTCGGTTCATTTATATTCTTCCTAACATTTGTTGTATATATATACTATGCGTTTGATTATGTTAGATATTTAATGAATGAAAAATGTAAATGTTCGGAAGATTTACGCCGTGATATTATTGGTATAGGAACAATGATATCTTTGTTCTTATTTATAATATTACTTTTCACTATAATAATCATCCCTATCTTAATTAGCACTCTAACTAATTTATTTAACAAGATACAAGAGTTTGAGAGTGAAGTTGAAGAAGTTATTAGAAATCCTATAAAATCTATCCGCAATGCTCCCAGCCGTCTATTAAGCACTACAAAAGATATTGGTTCATTTGTTAAAAAGACCGCTTCTAAATTATCTAAAAGTAAAAAGAGACGTTAGAGACGTTAAAAAAATATTTTAAATTTTTTTTATTATTAATATATATATATTAATTAATATGGATTGTAAAGCTATATTTCGCTATCATCAATGACAATTTCAGGAAGATACGGAGCAAGAATTTCATTAACAATAAGTTCGGGCTTAAATTCATCATATGTCATAAAGATTTTAAGAAGCTGTTCTGAAAATCCAGATATCATTGCGGTCCCTTCAGTTTTACAATTAACAGGAAATGATTCTTTATGCGAAGAATTAAGATTCCAGAATATAAACTTCGGAGGTGTATATCCAGATTCTTTAAATTTTTTTGCGATTGTTTTATACAAAGTCTCTACGCAATTATTTTTATCATTATCTATATTTGCTTCATCAAATTGCATATCAGTAAATATAAATAATTTTCTTGGCATATCTTCATCATTAATATGATGATCAATCCCATATTTAATAATCATATCACAACATTTAACAAAATCAGTATTAAACCCAAAATCCACATCAATCATTGATTTAAAGCAAGTATATAATGATGGTTCAATTCCCTTATCAGTATATTCTTTATACAAATCATCAGGAATAAGAGATACTAATTCAGGATTTTCACTAAATGTAATAAACTTGTTTTTAAACATTCCATTACAACATTGCGAAGTAATAATACCAAGAGATATGGCAACTTGTGCTGGAATACTACCGTTGCATGCTGAAAACATAGAGCCAGATAAATCAACAATCGCTAAAGAATTTCCGAGAATACCACAACTTTTAACATTATCAACAATAGATTTCCATTGTAACTCAATTGTTTCATTCTCTTCATATTCATCTTGTGTATTGCGAAGATTAATATAGTAGTTTGCCAATTCATGTGGGAGAATTCCTGTAACATTAATTTTAGCTTCTCCACTCCTTACTTTTGCCAAGTATTCACAATATCTCATACTATCATTTTTATTAAACGCCGCATGTAATCTCCGTGACGCAACACCAGGAACACATTCATAATTAATTTTGTCCCACTCATTATTACACATAAGCTTCTCAACAATATTAATTTTATTCCTTAGAGGAGCAATATATTCTTTTCTATATTTTTCCATCTTCTTAACATCATTTTTGCCATAAAGAATTGTTGCAATCTTCTTGGCATAATGCTTACGCTGATCATTCCTATCATTCTCACTCGGAGCCCATTTAGCACATAGAGAAATACTTACTTTGTTATCTGGGGTTTCGTTCTTTAAATTTGAAAGATCATCTTGTAATTTATTCGCAAATAACTTTAATTCGTAATTATTATTAATTACACCATCTACACTATTCTCATAACAAATATATAGCAAATCTTTCCAGCGCCCATATTTATTCACATAAGTAATAACATTACTCATGTAGGTGTATGGCTTATTACACCTTAGCCATAGCATTCCAATATTAGATACTGTCTTCTCTTTTTTTCCCTTCAATCTATCACGTCCATTGAAAATAATTGCTACTGTTTTTTCAGGACTAATCTTCCAGCATTTTTCAATATACTCATAATTTTTTTCTTTTGTAAGAGAACGCGTATACATCATGAAATAATCCACAATTGGACTTCCAGACGTATCAAGTGCAATAGCTCCATTTTCAGTACAAGTATATTTAGATACGGTAGTTTGTTTAGTCATTGTATCAGAATTTGTTAATTATAACAATATATCTTTATATATCAATTTTTATATATATAAATACAAATATATATTACAAATATATAAGATATAAATGTTTTATTTACCTTGGAATTTTCAAAAATCTCGTATAATTAATTGTAAATTAAATAATGATAATAACTCTTTAATACTAATTAGAGAATGGGTAATTAAAAGAAAGCCATCGCAATATACATTAACGCATTTATGGTATAACAATTTAGAACCAGATATAAAAGATTTATTTTTGAATATTGTAAAAAATAAAAAAATAACAGAAATGTTTAAAAATTTGTTAGGTAAAGATTATATAATAGATGCTTTACATGATATGAATGAAATATATATATCTCCTCTATCTAAAAATAAAAAAGATATATCTGACAATATTTTATATACAAGACATATTGGTGGTCCATTTTTTTATATTCCATTTGCTTCATGTTATAGGGTCATAGTAGGTATTGATGATAATAGGGACATAATGTCTGTATTTAACTTGACATCTGAAAAATATATTATAAAAACTGGCGATGTTGTTGGATTTGATTTTAACAGAGAATGTCATTATATAACTCCTATATGGTATAAAAATAGTATAGATACAAATAATAATAAATATCGTATAATTTTAAAAATACATTATTGTGTTTATCCTTATTGGGCTTTTGTATTTGGTTTTATTTTAAGCAAACTTTCAATTATCTATAATAAATTATATAGAAACTTTCATTTATTTACTTCCCAAAATAAATATACAAAAATTATAACAAAAATTAGATTAACATATACAAAAATATATCATGATATTGAATACTATATAGGTAATAATAATATATGTTTTATATTATTGCTATTATATATATCAATAAAAACACATTATAATGTGTTTTTATTTGGTAGCTCTTTCATACACTATTTAAGATGGATAGATACAGCAAATAATATTGGCGAAATTAATAATATATTAAGACGCGACTATTACTTTTATAAATTTATTTATATGCTACAATTTATACATATGTATCTTTCATATAAAATATATGATGATAATGTTGTCTTATATTCTACAATAATTGTCCCCTTATTATTTACATCATATGTTTATAATTATACAATATTTATACCTAAAATTATAGAAATATATATGGTATATGATATGTTAAATTATAACATTAAACTCAAATATATTGAATATATTTATATATATATTAATGTATTTTTTAATTATATTCAGTTATACAAACCGATATATATGTAAATATGTAAATATATATATATATATTATAGATACTACAATTTGATATATAATGGGTGTTAATATCAAACGATTAAGATTAAAAAATGGTATTAGAGTTGTAATAGTACCATTAAAAACAAAATTAACATATATATCAACAAATTATTTATTTGGACGATATCAAGAAAAAAAACATGAAATGGGGTTAACACATTATTGTGAGCATTTATTAGGTAGTCTAACATCTAAAAAATACAAAAAATCTACATATATTAGTGAAGAAATATATAAAAAAGGGGGTAAATTTAATGCTTATGTGTCTGATTATGAGTTATGTATACATATATCAGGTTTATATGATGATTTAGAATTTTATATAGATATATTGTCAAATACAATAAATAATTTTTATGTTGAAAATGATATTAAAATCAAAGAAAAAGGCAGTATTATTCAAGAATATATGGGATATTTGTCAGATGACAAATATGTATTTGAATATAATATGTTCAAGTTTTTATATCCTAAATATTCATATTTATTGGATTATAAAGAGCAGATTAAATATATAAAAAATTATAATAGCAAAAAAATAAATAAATATATAAAAGACCATTTAAATACTGATAATTTAGTTATAACTGTGACATGTCCATTAAATAAAATTAATGAAACTATTAAGAATATTAAAAAATATTTTGGAGTTATAAAATATAAGAAATCTACGTTTAACTATCCAGTAATAAAACATAGTAATACAATTTTAAAAATAGTTAATATAAAGAATTTTGTCCCAGATAAAAATGATTCAATTGTTATACATTTACCAAAAAGAATAGAAATTTTTTCAGAAGAATATATAATATTAAAATACTATATTAAAAGAATATTATTTAACTTTGAGTCTGGAATATTTTACAAGATACTACGTAAAAAGCTGGGAATTATTTATAATATTCATTTATCTATACATGTTAATAATTATAATGCGGATATGTCATATTATAATATAAAATCTAAATGTCATAGCAAATATATGCCAATTTTTATTGAAAACTTTTTAAATATTCTAAAAAATTATGAAATGGATGATGAACATATTTTGAATGCTAAGAATTATTTTAAATTTGAATATGAATCTTCAAAATTTTATAATTTAAATTCATATAATGATGAATATAAAGAACAGCTCATATTTAATAAAAATTTTATTTCAAATAAAGATATTTATGAAAAAGTAATATCTATTAAACCAAATAAAATAAAAGATTATTACAATAATGTATTTGTAAAAGATATATTATCAAGACATATCTTTTTTTATTATTCAAATAAAAATATTAATAAAACTATTGAAACATTGTATAAAAAACATATGTCTACAATTAAATGTAAAACGCATTATATACATTAAATCTAAATATGTAGGGGGTCAAGATATAATAATACTAAAAAAATAAAATTATTATATCTTATTAGGAAACTTGTAAAAAATGGATAGTATATATTTTTACATTTATTTATGGGCTGTTCTTATATCAACAATATCATATACAATTATAAGATGCGTATTTAAAGAACATTCACTTGATATGTTTTTTTATCCAAATAACGCAAATAACATTCTTGAAAATAAAGTATATCTTGCTTCTCATATTATAGTTAGCTTTTTACTTGGATTTTTATTTGGATTTAATGTTCTTGGTGGAATGTTTATAAAAATAATAATATTTGAAGTATATTTATACTTTTTTGAACATTGTGATATATTAATAGTTTCGGAACCTTCAAATTTGATTGTAATAATTTTAATAACATTAATAAGTTATATAGCAGGCTGTATAATAAACACTATATTTTCTAAATCTTATTAAAATATAAAAAATATATAATATAAAATATTCTTAACTAAATTATCTTACTCTTCGCGCCTCGTATCAGTGGTATCTTCTTTATACTATTCCTATTTTTTTACGAATGATTTCACTAATATTGTCACCACATAGTTTAAAGTTTAATATATTTCGCGAAGGGCATTTAAACTGAAAATTCTGATAATTTTCTATTCCATCTTGTTTTTCTACTTCTAACTGCGATTCAAAGTATCTGAACAAACATTTATCATGCGCGATATTAGAGCATACTTTCTCTGTATTTGTGGAATTATCAATAAATACTTTTACAATTTTATCATTTTTCTTAAAATTAGACATACAAATACAACAGTTTTCATCACATTTATTATTTTTATTTTGATCGCATATCAAGAAAGGCAAATTTGTGATATCCCATTTAAAACTCCTAAATAACATCTTATTTAATCGCTGAATTACCTTGCTATTATAATTAAAATTACCACAAATAAAATCATCAGTATAATTTCGCATGCAAAAGTGAGTTTTGAACTCTACAATGTCGCACATAATACTTGTTGCGACTTTTTGCTTATTTAAAATGCTCATATTATCAATAATGGTTCCTGTATTATTAGACATAACAATCCCTGTCTTATTCAAGATAAACACATTTGATAGCATGTCTACTTTGTTGAAAGGCGGCTGTGTCTTAGAATTTCGTGGTATTATTATGTCAAAGTCAAAGGACATCTCAATTCCAGAATACACAAATGGGATTTTTCCCACAGTGATTTTGTAGCTGAGTTTTTTATGCAATTTGATAGGTAGATGAAAATAACAATCATCGCTATTTACTGTTAGGTCAGACGATGATACATTAGAATAACCAAACCTTTCATTAAAAATATCTTGAAGAATAATAATAAATCGCGCGACATCTTCTTCAGAATACATACAAATATCCATATCATTAGCCACAATAGTGCGCGCAGCTGTTTCCGGTTGAATTCTTTTATTCCAAAACTTATGGATATTGTATTCATTAGAATGATTATATATAGACTTATAATGATCGCTAATTATCATATCCCTTACAAACCCACCAAAGATAATCCCATTGTTCTCAAATACACTTGTCTTGATAAGTTCAAAGACAATATATTTGATACGATCGGGAGAGAAGTTAATCTTAACAAACTCCATTGTAATACTTTTTCGGTTGATAGTAACTTTCGTAACTTTCGTAACTTTCGTAACTTTCGTAACTTTCGTAACTTTCGTAACTTTTGTAACTTTCGTAACTTTCGTAACTTTCGTAACAATTCCAATTGACTATTAACTTTTCGCAATCAATAATCTATGGCTTCTATTTTACAAACTTAAGAAAAAAAATCAATTTTTTAATTAATTTATAAAAAATAATACATATTTATTCTACCCTATATCATTTTCTATTTTAGCATGTGAATATGCGAGCATTACTTTTTCTGCTGTAGCTATTGGAAGAATATTATCTTTAGCACCATAAAAATCTGGATTTTTACGAGAACTTCTATTAATTAATGTTCTTAGCTTGTTTAGATCATGTAGTTCATATTGAAGACGGAAAGATTTATCATCATTTGTTGTAAATACAAAATATATTGATGGTTTTATCTTATTAATACCATCTGGCATATAAAAACTATTAGGATATTTAAATGAAACATTAAAATTACCAGTAGCATCTATTTTGTGAATGTTTGGAGTATTCTCAAAAGCAATTTCATAATTTGGATAAGGAAGCCCTGAACCAGAATAATTACTCATTCTATTTATAGGATTTGGCGCGATTATTATTATATCTTTATATATTGTATTATTTTTTATAGAGCCATTTATTTTTAATACTGAATGATCACTATTGAAAGTAATACTGTAAGTTGTATATTCATCATTAAATATCATTATAATTTAATAAAATATTATATATCTCTATATTTTATATATGTTTTATTTTTTGATAATTATTTATTTTATAAATAATTTTTACCAATGTAAAATGCTTATTATTTTATAAATTATTTTCTTTTATAAAATTATTTATATAAATACCATTACTAATATGAACATTACCATCACTTAAATCTTTTCTTAAAAATCCATTATTATCTATATAATTATCATATATATCAAAAAAAATATATTTTTTTTCAATACATTTTTTTTTTAATTTTTTGTTAAAATATAAAACATATTGCTTTCTCTCTTCGTCTGTTCCTAAAAATGGATAATCTATATTTTCCCAAGTATTATATATTTGAACAGGAGGAACTACATTATAAACACATATATTTTTAAGTTTAATTTGCGCGACAGAAACATTTAAATGAATAGCATCAAAATAATTATCAACAATGTCATTAATAATATCTTGATATGTTATTGTATCTTTTATGTGTTTATGAATATGACATCTGCAATCTATTTCACCTAAACAAAAAATAATAGTGTCACCATCTTTAATATTAAAATTGCGAATATCGCAAGTATTTAGTTTTTTGGTTCCAAAAGTATAACATAAAAGTGGACCTAATGGCTGATTTATTATTCCATACCACCCAGAACCTGAATGACTATCTCCAATTGTATGAATTGACATAATATATTCTTTATATTACAAAACAAAAAATAATTATATATTTAAATTTAAATGTTTTTTTATTACATCTATTACCTTCTATATTATTACTAAATTCCATCATCAACTTCGTTCTCTTCACAATCATCTTCATCTTCGCTATTGAAGACAAAAACACTATTACTATAATCATCATCTTCTTTTTTTTTAGAATCTTTTTCGCATATATCTTCAAAAATTATATTAGCGTCATTTACGTTATTAATAGTATTGTTGTTAACCTTATTATAAGCATTAATTAGCGTATATGATAATTCTTTATCATTAATTAAGATTTTACATTGCTCCGCATTATATTTATGAACAATATCAACCTTATTATCTTGAAAATCTCTTTTAGATACAGCAATGATATCACCGGTTTCAATTAAAACACGTTTATTAAAACGACGCATAGATCCTCTAATTACACCAATAGCTTCATTACCATCATCGCATAATACAAGAGCTCTACAATTTCCTAATAACTTAATTACATAAGCATATAATTCATATTCTTTATCAACTATATAGTTATTATTAGCAACTTTATTGAATTGACTAATTTTTTTTTTATTTCTAATGCTTGTTTGATACATTTAAATATTTATATATATATTCTTATATTAGTCTTATATTATTTATTATAATTAAAAAAATAATAAATTGTAAAAATATAAATTATCAATCATGCTATATATTTCTAATTTTGCCTTATTATTTGGTATCACCAAATGTATATTTTTCTTTTGAGCGAAGATAAGAATTCCTTTTATTTTTATTATGAAAGTGTTTTTTATAATCATCGCATGATATAATATTTATTTTGTTAATATTACTATTTGCGGAAGCAGTCATTGTATATAAATTATATGCGGATTCGTTATATTGAATTCTTAAATCAGGAGCACTTTTACATTTAAAAATGCCAAATTTATTACTATGTGAATTAATTCCGTTAGAGTAATTGATATAGCTTGATGTAATTGTTAAGTATGTAATTAATTTCAAGTTCATAATTATATTATTATATAGGTATGGTTATAATTTTTATATATAGTAAACTATCAATTTTTATCTATTATCTAATATTTCTTCACATAGAGTATTAATATTTAATAATGTAATTTTGTTTTTTATATTAAAATTATTTAATAAATTTATAATTTTAATTTTAATTTCATCATAGAAATTCCACGCAGTTATAAGTATAACAGTATCTTTCTTAATATTTTTGAGATATTCTATACTATGTAGTTGTATTTTTGAACATGGAGTATATAGACCACATTTTAATGGATTTTCATCTATCATATAATCAATATATGTATTGTCAATTCCACAGAAATTGAAAACTGTCATAGATTTTGCTGTGCTACCAAATGAAATAATGCTTTTCCCATCTATTTTATATTGATATATCATACTATTTAAATCACATTTGTATTTAAAACATTTAATTCTGTAAGTATCATATGTTTCCAGATTATATAATCCTTTTTTAGTTTCTTCTTCTAAAATTAATTTTGTATTTGAAATATCTGATGGTTGTTTTGAAATATTAAATATATAACTTGTTCCATGTATTTGATGTTCTTCTATATTATTTAATATTAAATTATTTTGCTCGCATAATATTTTAATGCTATTTGTATTAAAAAAACTTAAATGTTCATGATATATAGTATCAAATTGATGCTCTAATATCATATTTTTTTGACTTGTTTGAATATATAATTGTGTTGTATCATTCATTAGTTTATAAAAATAATTTAAAAAATCAGATGGATAATCAATATGAGCAAATACATTCTGTGCAACTATTATATCAAATGTACCATATTTAAGCTTCAATTTATCTACAGTTTTTTCATTAAAAAACTCGCAATATATATCGTGACATTTTTTTGAACTAAAATCTTTATAAATATTTTCAGCGGGGTCAACACCTACTGTAATTACATTTGGATTATACCTTTTAAAAGCATCTAATTGGGATCCATCATTACATGCTATTTCTAATATCTTAATATTTTTATTAGATATATTTTGTAAAACATTCACAGCAAAATAATCAAAAAACTCATTAAGTGTTTTTGATGTCCCTGAAACATATAAATAATTTTTGAATAATATATCAGGTTTAACTATACAATTTAATTGAGTATGAAAGCAATTTGGACATAAATGTAGATGTAAAGGATATATTTCCTCATATGTATCCTTTCTCATATTATAATTATTTGCTAAAGGTTGAGTTCCTAAATTTAAAAGACTTTGTGTAATTGTTGAACATACACAACAATTATTTCTAAACTTATATAATTTATCATCACACAATCTATTTTGTAGATTTTCAATATTATCCCATTTTTGAAGTATATCATTTGTTATTGAATTTATGTTTTCTTCAAATACAAAATTAAATGTTTTAATAAATTTATCAGAAGAAATTTTGAAGTCATATGATTTATTTTGTAATTTAAAATTCAAATCTTTGTTATCTTCAATATTTTTACAAGGTACTTTACATATATTAGCTACAGTATTCGCAATATTTGTAACATTTGAATTAAGTGAATTTAAATTATATATTCCTGCTTTATCTAAAGTTCCATTATTAATAATTGTTAAAATTGCTTTAGTTAAATCATTAATACCTAAAATAGGTCTATTAACATTACCATTATGAACATATATATATCCATTTATTTTGGCATTATAACACATGCTATTTATCATAATATCATTTCGTAAATTTCTACTAAATCCATTAACAGTTCCAAATCTTAACCCGTAATAATGTTTTCCAGAAAGTGTTGCAAGTTGATCTATTGTATTTTTTGACCAATCATAATAATTATAGGGTTCGTAGTAAGAAGTTTCTTCATTTACTACATTATTATTTGTATTTCCATATACAGAAGAAGATGACGCATAAATAAGTTTTTGATTATCTCCTAAATTTTCAAGAAGTTTAGCAAAATTTCTAATATTATTATCAATTACATTTAATAGATTGTTGCTATTTCCACATGAACTTTGACCAGCCAATAAAATAATATCTGTAAAATCCGCAAACCAATCTTTTGACATATCTTGATATTTTCCTTTAATATAAATAACATTTTCAAGTTCCTTAACATTATTTGAATTTATACTTATATCTAAGCATGTTATTGAAGTTAAATATTTATCTGAACTATTTAAGTAATCAAGTAATTGCGTACCTATATATCCTTCGCCTCCTATAATTAAAATTTTTTTATTCATTAATTATTATATTAATATTTATTGATTATTTTTATATAAAAAATAATTATACTTTCTTTATTATACATATGAAAATAACCTGTATTATACATATATTCAACGAAGAATATTTACTACCATTCTGGCTTAATCACCACAAGGATATATTTGATCATGGAATAATTATTGATTATAATAGTACAGATAGCAGTTTAGATATTTGTAGGCAAATTTGTCCAACATGGGAAATACGGCAAAGTAGAAATGAATTTTTTGACGCAATAGATGTAGATGCCGAGGTAATGGATATAGAGAAATCAATTACATGTTTCAAAATAGCTTTGAATGTTACAGAGTTTTTATGTGCTCACGTAAATTTAAAAGATATACTAAAAGATTATATAGATCAACAGATTGCATTTAATATAACAACAATTTCTCCATATTCATTAGATATTTTAGAACCTTCTAATAATAAAGAACTATTTAACTATTTATTATATGATACTACAAAATTTAGATATGATAGACCACCTAATAGATATTTACATAATTATGCTAATTTAAGCTATAGTCCTGGAAGACACTCTATTAATCACCCGTCATCAGATATGAATAATATTTCTATAATATGGTTAGGCTTTTTCCCAATGAATAGTAAATTAATGAAGCGAAAACTTCAGATTAAACAAAGACAATCAAAATATGAAATTGTTTCTAATTTTGGGTTCCATCACAGATTGGATGAAAATAAAATGTTAGAAAACATGAATGCTCAATATCAAACAGGTATTCCATTAAAACAAATAAATGAAAAACTTTATTTAACAATAATAAATAAATATATCTAAAATTATTACTAATTTTTATATATTATTTATCTTCTTTTTGTGATATTTATATAAATTACATACCATATTATTGTCAGGATATTTATATTTTTCAAACATATCATATATATCATCTAAATGATTTTCATTTGCCAGAACATCTTGTCTTATAACTAATTTTTTGAGGTCTGTGTGTAATGCTTGATTATTACTTAGTAATTCTTTGTATTGATTTGTGTAATAATACATAAATGGTTTTGTAAATATATTATTTGTCTCGCGATTATTTTTCATAGTAATAAACCATCTTGTTTTATCAATTCCTAATGGTAAAAAATCTATATTCATGATTGATTGTTTTTTATTAGACAATAGGATGCGGGTCCACGCATTATAAGGAAATTTATACATATTATAATATTTATTATATTCACTAAACTCCTTTATGTTATTAGACAATACTTTGTTCTTAAAGGAAATGCCCAGAGACAATCTTTTAGGTTCATCAATATTATTTAAATACTTAAATTTTTTTATTTTTTTAGGAGGTATTAACATATTATAATATTGCGGATTATTGACATCCATTATATTTAATACACAATCCATTATATTCGCATCAATATCAATACAAATATTTGTTGTTGAGTAATCCTTATTATTGTAGAAAGGGATAGATGGGGGTTTTTTAGCTATTGGTTCATAACTCCACCAAAGTTTATCTTGATATATTATTGTTTCACCAAATGCTTTTTCTTCAGAATATAGCATTCCATGATAAGGACAGACAAGGCAACCATTATTTATTTTACTGTTATCTAATTTTGAACCCATATGAGAGCAAATATTTACTGTTGTATATGTTTTATTATATTTATTGTCATACCAAGATATTAACGGCAATTCACCAATTTTAAATGGATAAGGTTTTGTAGTATCTATATTTTTAACAAAGTTAATACAATGCCATTCTCTAAATACTGGAGGAAGATTAAATGATAATACAAAATAATTAGAAGTTAATAAAATATAAAAAAATATGTAAATATAATATATATACATTTATAATGATATATATATTATATACTGATGTAATTTTTATATATGGATTGTAGAATAAATTATTAATTAATATATTTATATATTAATAATAAATAGAAAGGTATATAATTATGCCAAAAAATCCAAATACAGTTGAGTTTTCCTCTGTAGAATCAAAAGGTGGAAAGAATATTTGTAATACAATTTCTACAAAATCTCCTAAGAATTGTCCAAAAGGCAAAGTATTGAACCCTAAGACATGACGTTATATATTGATAAAGAAAAATAATTAATAGCAATAAATTTGTTAATAAAGCAAACTGTTTAATTCCATTAATTTTTTATTATTGATTTTCTAAGCCTTTATTAGTTTTTATAATCTGATACTTAAATAAGATTTTTTAATATTTTTATGTGTTCCTTTCTTGAACAAGATATTTTGTAGATATATATTAGTTTTTCAAATATTTTCTTCTTTAATTTATTAATATAAATTTCTTATTATAGAAGATATATATTTTTTTAAGAATGGATTTTGAACCAAAAGTAGAAGATCCATGTAGTTTAGAACAAATCCCGGACATAAAGGGAAGAATGTCTTGGTTTATGGCTATTATGGTTGCTATGTTTTATAGTCAACATAGTAGAGCAATTTTATCTACGTCTATAGATATAGATAACTTGAATCTTGGAAATGCTAATTTAGAAAAATTTTTTAAAAATTTATTTCATCATAATTTTGAGCAAGGGTTTACTGATACTGATATATTAAAATTATTATATGAGACAAACCGAGAATTGTTTATGATTGAACCAGCTGATGATATCTGGGCCGGTGGAATTGATCCAATTATTTATATAGGTGCATTATATGATTTATTAAATATAAATTATATAATGTTTGAATTTAATGAAAATACTGAAGATTCTTTGATATATTCATTATTTAATAAAGAGTATAATCAGCATGTTTCAAAAAAATTTGATATAACAAATAAATTTTTATCATTTGAAATAAAAAAAAACTCTAAATTTTTGAGTAGATTTAATAGATTTAATTCTGAATATGATAAAATGATAATGTTAAAACTTGAAAATGAACTAAAAATTGCTGCTGCTCGTGACCCTTCTATAAAATCTGATACTGATAAATGGGTTAATTTTAAAAGGTGGTTAATGAAGAGATATCAAAAAGATAATTATAAGATTCATCAAGATTATAAATACAATAAATATGTAGCTAATGTAAATTATCATCAAAAGCAAATAGATGATTACCAAAACTATTTATATAATGAAGCTCGCCGTAAATATCCAGAGGAAGAAATTTATAAAGAAGATAATCTTACAGAAGATATACCTGATTTTAGTAACATCCCAGCACCTCCTATATTAATTGTTCGTGTATTAGAAAAAATACCAGATGGGCATTATGACACAGACCAGCAGTATTATAAAAAAAGAACCTATAATTATCACGTGAAAGTTAAAGGTAAATCTGGCATTTATGGTGATGAAAATTATTTATTAAATAGAGTAAATGACGATAATATATATGATAATATTACATCTATGAAAGAAAAAATAATGTATATGGGTGAATATTATGTGTTAGATTCAGTAATATTATATAATGATTTGCGTGGAGCACAACATCAAGTTGTAGGGATAACATGTAATAAAAAAAAATATGTTTATAATGCGTTGAATTATAAATCTGAAGGAGACAATTTATTCTATACCGAATCTGAAAAACCTATTAAAGAAAATTGGGATATTAATAAAAGGGCTTGGGATAATATAGTAAGAACTAATGTAACTAAAAAACTATTGGGAGTTCTATCTATTAATGAAGATGATGATGATGATGTTGATGTTGATTATTATGAAAATAATGGCACGCAATTTCCCTACAATTTTAAGAAAGGAATTCGAACATTAATATATGTTAAAATAAAAAAAAATTTATCTGGTGGACTTAGTTTAAAAAAAAATCTTAAACTTAAAAAACCGACAAAATCTTCTAAGAAACCTCCTGAAGGCAAAGTATTAAATCCTAAAACAGGGCGATATATATTAATAAAGAATAAACCTATTACAGAAAAAAAAGTTCCTAAAAAGTCTGCTAAGAAACCTCCTGAAAGCAAAGTATTAAATCCTAAAACAGGGCGATATATATTAATAAAGAATAAACCTATTACAGAAAAAAAAATTCCTAAAAAGTCTACTAAGAAACCTCCTGAAGGCAAAGTATTAAATCCTAAAACAGGGCGATATATATTGATAAAGAATAAACCTTCAGTAGAAAAAAAAGCTCCTAAAAAGTCTGCTAAGAAAGTTGCCTAAGTAAATATTAAATAATAATACAAAATTTTTATACAGAATTTGTTTATTTTATTTAAATAAAGAAAATAATATAGCATTTCCATATGATGTTAATACTGATGAGGGGGTTTCTATCTGAGTGTTATATTGTTAAATTAACTTAATTTTTTCTTTTTAATTTTGGTTTTTTTAGTTTTAAAATTTTAACTGCTTTAGCTGCTTTAGTAGTTTTTTTAGAGGATTGTTGTTTCTTTTGTCTTGATCTTTTACCACCATACATGTCATTTATTAATGTAAAATTACCTGTTATATTTGTAAAATTAGTAAAATTTGTAGCATATAATTTTTCTGTATATTCGTCACTATAAATAGCCATATTTAATAATATATTTATAGATAAATAGCTAATAAATACTATTGATATTAATTTTTGGTAAGGAGATAATTTTTGAAAAGTTTGTGGTGATGTATTATTTATTACCTCATTAATAATATCTTTTACAGGAGCTACAATAGGTTCTAAAAAATCAAAGTTAAAAGGATTAACTAAATATTCAATAATATTTGCATCATGTAGTTTTCCCACATAATCTACAACTTCCTCAGCATTTTTTATAAATTTTTTTGTATCGTTTCCTATTATTCCTGTACCATATAGATAAGCAACAATAAAAGTACACATTTGTTGTGCTTTTCCTATATGAGTATTACTTATAACTAATTGTTTAGTACTTTTCTTAACCAATTTTGTTAAAACTGAATTTACATTACTTAGTGTTGGGCATATAAAGACAGCTATCTTTATGAAAGCGTTCACTTTATTCATGCATCTTTTCATTATGGCATTTTCAGTAAAATTTTTTATTTCCTTATCATCACAACCACATTTTTTGCATAAAGATATAATTTCATTAATTAAAGATATAAAATCTTCATTATCTATACTATCATCATTTGTTAATTTCATGTCTAATTCTAATTTTTTTATAGAGCATTTAATACATATGATTTCTTTTTGTGTATCTGCTAAATTTTCTGCGTGAGATTGAATATGACCTTTTGTTTTTTTAAGTTCTTCATTAAGCAAATCATTTAAACCCTTGAAGATTTAAAATGAGACAAAACCTTATTTATTTTTATTATATAATTATAATGAAGCATAAAACAGAAGATTATAAATTATCAGCAGTTAAATATTACTTATCTAATAGTTTGAGTATTACCAGTTATACGAATAGGGAGCTCTGGGACCCTTTTGGGAGTTTGAGTATTATCAGTCATTTCCTAATTATTTAAACTCTTAATAAATAATAAATATATTAAATAAAACTTTATTATAAATGGATTTGTTAACTTTAAACCCTTGTGTGCATATAATAAATATTAATATAATATATTAATAGATAATATTTTTTATAAATGGATAAAACAATTAAAAATATATGTTCAAGAATTCTAACACCAAAGCAAGTTGGTCCTATTTGTTGGTTTATGGCTACATTTGTTGCTATGTTTTACAGTCAGCGTAGTAGAAAATTATTACTTGAAGCATCTAATGCTTGGGATACAAAAAAAGGGACATTTACATTATTTTTAAATAATAAGAAAAAATTATTTACATTATTAAAGCACGTTTTAGATGATAAATATTTAAAGGTAGAAAGTAGAGAAAGTGATGATTATAAAAAATTTAGTGATAATACATTTCGCAATATTTTATCATACTTATATATTGAAAATAAGAAAACTTTTCCTTATGATCCTAAAACAGTTAGAATTGGGTTTTATCCAGAAGTTTATATAGGCAAACTATATAAATTATTAAATGTAGATTACAAAATGTTTAATTATTCTATTGAAGATAATACTGTAGCATATTCATATCATAATGAAGATTATGATATACTAAACTATACAATTATAAAAAATAATGTAAAATTAGATTTTAATATAGAAGAAATTATAAAACTAAAAAAATATAAATATGTTGAAAATAATTATGCTCCTCCTATATTAATTATTAAAGTTGATGTTAATAAAAAACATGGAATTTTTAATAATATTTTACCAAGTAATATAATAAATGATGGTGATGTAAAAGATCAATTGAAATCTATGCGTGAACAAATAACTTATAATGGCAAAGAATATAATTTAGATTCTGTAATATTGACAAATTGGAATATAAATCAAAAAAATGGACACGCAATAGCAGGAATTACTTGTAAAAAAAATAAATATGTTTATAATGGCTGGACTCGAACCAGTATGGACCCTGTAATGGCAAAAAATATAGCAAGAAAGATTCCATGTGAACTTATGAAATATAATTGGGACATAATTAAAAATAATGATTTTTGTTTAAATACAAAAAAATGTATTCCTGAGCTATTAAAAAAAAAATTAAAAGTTAAAGATATTTGCTTTAATTTCAGTAAAGGAGGCAAACTATTGATATATGTTCGTAAAGATGCTAAACCAGATACTTCCATTGAAAGCAATACAAATATTGTAAATTCTCCTATAAAATCTCCTAAGAAATGTCCAGAAGGCAAAGTATTAAATCCTAAGACAGGTCGTTGTATATTGATAAAGAAGACTAAAGCTGCTATGAATAAGTATCCTAAGACTCCTAAGTCTCCTAAGAAATGTCCAGAAGGAAAGGTATTAAATCCTAAAACAGGTCGTTGTATATTGATAAAGAATGTTAAGGAAGCTATTAATAAGTTTCCTAAGACTCCTAAGACTCCTAAGAAATGTCCAGAAGGCAAAGTATTAAATCCTAAGACAGGACGTTGTATATTGATAAAGAAGACTAAAGCTGATATAAATAAGTATCCTAAGTCTCCTAAGTCTCCTAAGAAATGTCCAGAAGGCAAAGTATTAAATCCTAAGACAGGACGTTGTATATTGATAAAGAATGTTAAAAAGTTGCCTAAGTAAATATTAAATCATACTATATTATTTTTTAATAATGCCTAATTAAATATAGGGGATTTATATATAAGATGAAAAAATTAATTACCAATATAAAAAGGGGAGGTGGAAAAACATGTTCAAGAATTTTAACTCCGAAGCAAGTTGGACCTATATGCTGGTTTATGGCTACTTTTGTTGCTATGTTTTATAGTCAGCGTAGTAGAAAATTATTAATTGAATCATCTAAAAATTGGGATGAAAGGAATGAACTATTTAGAATATTAAAGCATGTATTAGATGATAAATACTTAAAATCATCAGCTGGTAAAGAAAGCGATGATTATAGGGAGTTCAGCGATAATACGTTTATAGATATATTAAAATTATTACATAAAGAAAATAAAAAAACTTTTATGTATAATCCTAAACTTAATAAAGGATTTTCTCCACATTTTTATATAGGCAAACTATATAATTTATTAAATATAAAATATACAATATTTGAATATGATAATGATGATGATTTTTTAACATATTCATTATTAAACGAAGAATATAATGATGATATTAATTTAAAAATTGTTCAAAAATATAACAGATTAAAAAAATATAATGAAATATTATATTATAAATTTACACTTAAGCCAAGATCTAATTTTGAAAAAAATATTAAAAAATTTTCAAGTTTAATTAATAGATCTTCAAGCTGGTTTCAAGATGCGCATACACAATTTAACAAAAGAGATAAATTATTAAATTGGTTTAATGATAACTCTTTAAGGTTTAAAGATATCCACAAAAGATTTGATAATACTCCTTCTGTATTAATTGTAATTGTTAGAAATGATACATATGATACTGCTATTTATGGCGAAGGCGTGTATTATCAAAAAGGAAATAATGTTTTAAATAATAGGATAGATGATCCTGATATCAAAAAAAACATTCAATCTATGGAAGAACAAATATTTTATAGAGGTATAGAATATAATTTAGATTCTATAATATTAGGTGATTATGAAGAAAACAATATTTATAACCCTTCACACATAATAGCAGGGATAACTTGTAAAAAAAAGAAATATGTTTATAATGGTTGGACACGAATGAGCATGGATTCTGTTATGGCAACAACAGAAATAACAAGAAGTATTCCGTGTGAACTAATGAAACAATATTGGAATATTAAAGATGATGTAGATTATTGTTTAAATTCTATAAATTGTCAATTAGACTTGTTAACAAATAAAAAACAGAATACACGACTTTGCTTCAATTTTAGTAAAGGAATGCGTACATTAATATATGTTAGAAAAAATAATAAATCAAATACTTCTTCATCAAACTCTTTCAATATTTAATAAAAAATAAAAGTAATCAAATTTATATTCGTAAAAGTTTATATAAATATATATTTATTTATTGTAATACATTTAATTTAATATAATATTATAATAGAATATATATATATATGAATAAAAAATCAAATGAAGCACTTTGTATTCGTAATACAGCAACATGGGCAAATGTTAAACCCGAGCATAAGTTTGATTCATCAAAATTTAAGAAAGAGGTTGTTGCGGAAAACCTTCATTTTCTATCACCAAAAATAGATGCTATGATAAAAAAAATTGGAGAGCTTGATGAAACTGATATGGCAAATGATAATAAACTGTATAAACATATAATATATAGTGATATATCTGGTGTTTATGGTGCTAAAATGGTTGCTTCTTCATTAATAGCAAATGGTTTTTCTCTTGTATATTCAAATAAATTTGCGTTAAGACAAGATATTGTAAATAAAAATAAAACATTTGGTCTTTTAACAACATCAACTGTATATCAAAAACCTCTTACTGTAGGATTAAAGAAAAAGATGATGACTCTTATGAACGACCGAACTGCTAATATATATGGTGAAAATATGCGAATAATAATTTTAGATTCAGGATATAAGGAAGGTCTTGATGTTTTTGATGTTAAATACATGCATATCTTAGAACCATTAATAACAAAGGCAGAATATACACAGGTAATTGGAAGAGGAACACGATATTGTGGACAATCAGGACTGCCATTTATACCAAATGTTGGGTGGCCTTTAAATATTTATAGATATAATATGAATTATGATAGTCATACAACTGTTCATGATTTGTATCTTAAACATAGTAATAAAAATATTAGTGCTTTTAATTTTATAGTGGATATTGAAGCAATAATTATAGCTTCTGCTGTTGATACTCCACTTACTGAAAATTTACATTTATTAAGAGAAAAAAATAATCGTTTTTATGATACTATGATGGTTAAAATTAATACTAAAGGGGATAAACCAAAACGCAAAGATTTAATTGAAGTTGTAAATAATATTCGTGGAAAAATATATACTAATGATAATATAATAGATTGTAAGAAAAAATGTCAAGGTCCTCTTGAAGAATTTCCTTCAGCAAATGGTTTACTTATTATAGCAGCTATATATATAATAGATAAAATTGAAATAGGAGATAAACTACGCGTGAATAACAAAAAATTATATATGGGAAATGTTAATAACAAAGTTAATAATTATGTGAAAGATAGTGATTTTATTAAATACCTGAATGAAAAAAATCCAAAGTTCGCATTATGTAATATGATAGATAAGAGTCAAAACTTTTGCGATGCTATAAATAAATTATGGATGAATCCTATTAATTTTTTAAAATTATTTGGAGATAAGATTATAGAAAATTTGAATTATTATAAAAAAGTTAGTATGATAAATGATAAAAATTATGCTGATTCTATGAAATTTATATATGATTATAAAAATAAATTAATCCATAAAAAATCAAAATTTGAAATGACGCCTCCAATAACAAAATTAAGTAATTTAGAATTGTATAGATATGTTGAAAAACATTTTGCTCCCTATAAGTGGGATAATATAGAATTTGTTAATAAATGTGTATCTCAAGAAAATGAAAATGAAAATGATAATAAAGATAAATATAGCATTGTATCTTTCTCAAATACGCAAAATTTTGTTCAAAAGTTTTTAACTCCGCAATCTCCTTACAAGGGTATGTTTTTATTTCATAGTGTAGGTTCTGGAAAAACTTGTACTGCTATTTCAACAGCAACTAATACATTTGATAGAGAAGGATACAAAATATTATGGGTGACAAGGCATACATTAAAAGAGGATATATGGAAAAATATGTTTGAAAAAATTTGTAATGTAATAATACAGGAGCGACTTAAAAATGGAGAAATATTACCATCTACTAAGGCTAAACGCATGGAGTTCTTAGGAAAAAATTGGCTACCTCCTATATCTTACAAGCAATTTACCAATCTAATTAAGGGAAAAAACAAATATTATAAGTTAATGGTTGCTTTAAATGGCAAGGAAGATCCTTTTAGAAAGACTCTTATAATTATTGATGAAATACATAAAATATATAGTTCATCTCTATCAGCATTAGAGAAGCCAAATCCAGAAGTTCTTCAGGATATGATACAAAACTCATACAAGGTATCTGGAAAAAATTCTCTTAAATTACTTATAATGACTGCTACGCCAATTACAGATGATCATATGAGTTCTATTAAAATACTTAATTTATTATTAGAAAACAATGAAAGGCTTCCAGAAGACTTTGATATGTTTAAAGAAAGATATTGTAATGATAATGGATTATTTACAGAAAATGGCTCATATGAGTTTATGAATAAAATTACTGGATTAGTAAGTTATATAGATAGAACTAACGACCGTAGCCAGTTTGCCTATCCTGTAATAAAAGATATATTAATTGATGTTAATAGACCAGTATATAATAATAATGGATTGAATGAAATTAATAAAAAATTACAAGAGCTTGAAGATCAATTAAATAATGAAGATGATAAATTAAATAAAGATGAAATAAAGGAGCTAAAGAAAAATATTAATAATATGAAAAAAGAGAAAAAGAACGCTAATAAGTTAAATGATGAACCAAAGGACATTATTGATTTTATAAATAATTGTTTTAAAAAGAAACAAACTATAAATAGACCAACTATTTCAAATTCGGTTAATAATACATAAATGACAGTTTTGTGTAATTTAATAGATAATTATAGAATTTTTTTATAGGTGCGTTATAATTAATATAAGAATAATAGAAAAATATATATAGATATGTATATATTATTATATTCAGTAGTTATTTCAGCATTAATTTTTGGTGTTTATCAATACCTTGACAGTATAAATAGAGATGCTGATTCACCTCCTTATGATATTACAAAGGATATATTAACGGTCAATAATATTATGATATATATATTAATATTATCTATAGTATTTTTTGTAATGTATATGGCATTTGATAATGAAAATGATGTTTTTTCCTCATTAGGTATATATGACAATGAAAATAGTTCATCTGAAATAAAAAAAACTAATGTAAACCCATATATTTTAAAAAATACTACAGATCCTATGAAAATGGGTTTTGAACCCCATAATAGCGGAGGTTCAAAAAGTAATTCAGAGACTGACGCTTCTTCTGTAACATCTTCTGAATGTTCAGTAGATAGCGAATAAATTATATATTATATATACTGTTTAGGGTCAACATTAAGAATTTTTAAAATACGTTTATATAACATAGGTGAAAAGTTGGTAACAGAGCAATTTTCATACTCTTTAATAATTTTTTCTTGAATTCCTAAAGCACGTGCTAAATCTATTTGCTTCCAATTTTTAGCATTTCTTGCTGTTGAAATTGCTTGTGCTTGCTCAAGAGTTATTTTATTTAACATAGGTATCTCTTCAGTATTTAATCGCTTAAATTCCTTATTACCCATTGGTTTAGCAGTTGTATGATAAATTTCTTTATTTTGTGCTTTTACGCTGTTTTTATTCCTAATTACAACAGGTTCCCAATCTTGATAGCAGTTATTCATTAGTGTGTATTTAATTATATATAATAGTAAATTTTTATATATTTTACAATAATCAATTTTTAGATATTACATAGAAGATGCGGTTAATCTATTACTCTTCTTTATAAAATCTGATTCATCCATTTTGCGAATAAATAGAAGTTTATTAACAGGACATACAGATGCCTTCTTTTGTAATACAAATCCATTAGCAACTGCTATATTAACCATGCTGTTTCCTTCGTATGTCATTAGTGATATATATTTTTTATTTACAGGACATAGTAATATAGCATAGTCTATTAATATTTTTCCTAATCTCTTTCCTCGCATATTAATGTCTGTAAATACTTCTTGAATATAAAATGTATCAACCATATCATCTTCACCATCAATATTAAACTGTCTTGATTTCTTTATTATCAAAAATCCCATCATCAGATCGCCTACAAATAAACCATATAGCTGGTGCTTTAGAATGTAGTCTTGAACTTCTGATATGATACTATTTCTGTCATAAGCATCCTTTGTTTTTTTCTTATAATTATAATATTGTAAATATGCCATCATCTTCTCCTTATTTTTATTTAAAACTAATCTTACCACCACCGCTTTACCATCACGATCTTTATATTCCTTTATACTCTTATTATATTTTCTCATAATATCGTTGTATTCTACTTTTCGTTCCTCTAAAATTCGTTGCGATCTGTTAATAGTTATAAGTCTACTTAAGAGATGTCCTGACTTATTACTAATAAATGTTTTAACTCTATCAAAATATAGGTCTTTTTTATTTTGAATAGTAGCATTATTTGTTTTAATATCCATGTTTAATAATATATGGTTTGGTATAGCTGAAACAAATTTAAGCTTATTTTTCCATTTTTCTAAGTTGCCTTCGTCTACTTCCATTTTTGTAAGAGGATCGTTATATTTATTAGACATGTAGAGTTGAGTGTTATTGTTATTCTAATTATATTAATTATATTAATAATAAATTTTGTATAAATCAATTTTTTATATAAATATATATAATATAGAAAATGCCAACTCAATCTCCTAAAAAATCTTCAACATCTCCTTTAACATTCTTTACAAATTTAAAGAATAAACCTAAAAAACAAAGAAAGCGCCAAGCAAGGCTCTGTCGAATGACATATATCCTTTAACATTCTTCAAAAATCTTAAAGACAAACCTCTAAAAAGAAAGCAAAATAATTCACAAAGATCCCTGTCGCCTGCCTTAATGAAGCGTGAAACATCAATCGAGCATCATATGAAAATAATAGAGAAACAGATGAGAGATATAGATGACAAGGTTAAGAAAATCAATAGCGCTGGATATCATCATATTACTTTTCTCGATGGTAAGAGAAATGGTGCTAAGGTATTACTAAAAAAATTATAAATATTTGTCTCTGACTACTTTTTATCAGTAATAGCATTATAATAAAATCTTTTATTTAAAGAATAATAGCAAGACGGTTTAAATTTTCTTCCAAACAAACTATTACTTCTTAATAAATGTTCTAATTCCTCCTCACTAATATTTTTATAATTTTTTAATTCTTTTTCAGATACATATTTATAATTCATATCTTCCCAATTTGCGAATGTTGTAGCTACTTCTGGATGAGAAGAATATGACGTTGATATAATTTCTTTAACTAAATAATTATTATATAGATATGAAAGATATGATATATAACACAATTCATCAGGTGCATAGGTATCTTTAAACCATAGTAAGTAATCTTTATCACCATTTAGCAGTAATTCACTATGTGGTCTATTAAGAATACACCATTGTGAAGCTTTATTAATATATTTTTTGGGAATATATTTCAAGGCAACTTCGCAATCTGGAAAGCAATCTTCAGGATCAGCAATATGAAAATATGAATATTTAGTATCAAGATAATTATATATATAATTAAAAGATTTTAGTGGTATACAAGATCCTGATAAAAATATAAAATGTTTATTGTTTTTATCTTTTAAAGCCTCTTTAATCAATAGATTTTGAGCTTTTACAATAGATATATCAGCATATTTAGTATTAACTGTTTTATTTATTTTATAATCATCAAAAAAATCTAATCTATCATTAGTTTTATAATGTATATAAATATTATATTTATTTTTACTTATTCCATTAAAGAATTTAAACCATATGTTTTCATGATTAATTATATCGTATATTAAAAATAGAAATGCAATTTTATTCATTATAAATATATTATTATTAGTTCATATATTTATATAGTAAAAATAAAATGTTCACGCTGGGACTTGAACCCAGAATCTTCGCTTCATAAGAGCGACGCCCTAACCGATTAGGCCACGCGAACAATTTGTAGTGGCTGTTATTCACAGTTCCACTACATACTATATAATATAGTTAATCTTTATATCATTTTATATTTTACAACCTTTTTTAATTGGATTAATTTTAATGGCAAAATCATTTGTTGTAATCTGTTCTAATAGGTCGCTATCTAATCTATTAGAGAACGCATTAGATTTATCAGGCATTTTTGTTATGCTACAATTATCAAATACTGGCGTTGATTGATAAATTGTTCCTATATTTCCTGTATCCCTGGCAGCAATACTATTTTCAAAAGGTTTCTTTGTAGAAAAATCTATTTCTGATGGGTCTGAATTAATATTAATATTTCCAGGGTTTGGTGTATATCCGGCATTAATTAATAAACCTTCACGAGTCCCATCGATCTCAGCATTTTCATCTGCTGTTCTATCCATTTGCCTAAAATCCGAACTTGCTCCAGCTATTCCGTATTCATTTGTATCTGATAAAAATTGTTTATGCGTATTTTTTAATTCTACATTTGCACTTAAATATCCTCCTAATAAACCATCTAATATTCCTCCCAAAAATCCATATTCAGATTTACCTTTAATCATAGTCTCTTTTGTTGTTGTTTTTGCGATATCATCAGGGTTATATAATGTAACCTTATAGGTTGTTCCACCAATATTGCGAACACTATCTATTTTTGGTAATGTTTGCCGAAGTGTCTTTTTAGCGTCATTTTCATCAAACATTATATAACCATTGCTTTTATCTCCCTTCATATTTGCTACATTCGTATCATGAATCATTGTTTCTTTTATTGTAGTCTTAGCAGTATCATTTAATGCTGAATAAGTCTCCTTATTACCTGATAAATTAGTTAGTTCACTATCATGTATCATTGTTTCTTTTACGGTTGTCTTAGCGGTATCATTTAATGCTGAATAAGTCTCCTTATTACCTGATAAATTAGTTAGTTCGCTATCATGTATTGTTGTTTCTTTCACAGTAGTCTTAGCAGTATCATTGAAAGCAGTATATGTTTCCTTATTACCTGACAAATTTATTAATTCACTATCATGTATTGTAGTCTCTTTTACTGTTGTTTTCATAATATGGTTATCAGGATCATATATTGTTGCTTTACTTGGTATTTGAATACTTGGATTACCTACAGCACGTACGGACTCTACAGTATATTCTTTCATAGTATATTTAACAGCATCCATTATAGGAGCTACAATTGCTTTAACAATAGAAGTTATATTTGATACAACTGTTCTTTCTCCTGTAATATTACGCTCATTATTATATAAAATTATATTACTTTTACCATAATCATTCTCAAAACCTTGGCCGGGAGAATTTTCGCTATATTTTGCGCTTCCTTGATAATCCACGTGAAATTCTTGTCGTGCGGTAGGTCTTATATTTTGTGAAGGTCTCTCTGTTTGTTTAGTAATAGCACCAGTAGTTTTTAACCACATATCAGGAGATACCTCAAAATTTGTATCTGGTTTATTTTTATTAAAGGGTGTTATAACGCTGCGCTGCGTAGTTCCTTTAGGAGGTGCTTGTACAGGTAGTTCAAAATATGTTCCCTTTTGATTAATTTTACTTCTTAAATCATCTAAGTTGCGCGGCTTAGCGTATTCAGCTGTATCCATTTGATGAAATCCTCCTGTCGGTGCGGCATCATAACCCTTATTAATACCAGGACCTACTCTGATTTTTTCTATTGGGAAAAAATTATTAACACGCGAAGAATTATTTATTCTGGATTTTAAAAAATCATCATTATTTTTCATACTACATACATTTCCTCCAGCGTTCATTTCTGGTTTAAATAAACAGGGAACCTCTTTTTTATTTTGCCAAAATTGATTATTTCCCATTTTTGTATCAAATACAGAAGACATATTTTCAATATTTGTGTTTTGTGTTACATTTTTTCTTAAAAATGGTGTCATATTATTATGTGAAAAATCACCTTTATTTATCATTTCACCCGTTAAAGATGAAACAAAATTGTTAGTTTCATTTGCTGTTGGATCATTTTCCGAATCAAGTCTGGCAAACATATCAGCATATGAAGGTTTTGCTATTATACCAGTTTCATAAGGTGTTTTAGCTTTTTCATATAATTTATTGCTTCTTTTTTGTTCATCTTCTTTAACTTTATCCCAATATTTAGAACTATATATATTATTCATAGACGGAATGTCATTATTATTAGAATATAAATCCATTATTAACCTCTAATGAATAAAGGAAAAAAAATATAATATGTATATTCGCAAAATTATATTTAGTTTAAAGCATTGTTATATACTAAATTTGTGAGATTTAGTCCGTACTTTGAGTTTTTACGAAGTTACGAAGTTACGAAGTTACAAAGTTACGAAGTTACGAAGTTACGAAGTTACGAAGTATATAATATTAATTATTACATTTTATAGTAGGATACATTGTTCCATAGGGATATCCTGGAGAATATGATATATTATTTTTTGATTTATTTTTCCATTCATCTAAATCCATAATTAATTTAGAACCATTATCTTTTGGAAAGAATACTGATTGATCTTCCGGTAATTCAATTATAGGAATATGATTATCTTTTGCAACCATTCTATAATTAACCGGAACTCTATCAAATGCCTCTATAGCACGTGCCTGTGGATCAAAGCAAAGCCACTCCCATCTATTAATTCCTGTTTCTTTTAATGTGCATGGGGGATTTGATAGCCGCGTATCTTCGCGTGGTATTATACACGAGCGTGGCTTATCAGAACCCTTAATATTACAACCGGTTGGTTCATATTTACCCGGTAAATATTCATCCGCATTACATTTAGTTTTCTTATAATTTAATCCAAGTAGTTCGCTTGAATCATCCACCGCTTTTTTCATATTACAAGTATTTTGTCCGTAATTTTGATATCTTAATGAAGGGTCATTTGGAACATCTTGAAAACATTCAACGCAATCATTATATGGTGTTTCCAGTTGATATAAACCTGGACCAACAGCCCTTTTTAATTTTTCCTTGTAACTACAACTATCATAATTTAACCTCGTATCTATATATTGGTTCATATCTAATAAAATAATATATTATTTTATACATAAATAAATAGATATGCTTATATTACCATTATTTGCTACATATTTACAATCTTATAAAAATGAATATATGGAAAGGTTTCATAATGAAAATGATTATAATACCGAATATGACAAAGATGGTCGTCCTATTCAAATAAATAATTATAGCTATGATATAATTAGCATATTATACCTTTTCATGAGAGGATATAGCGCAAATCATTATTATAGATGGGGTGTTATGGATAATATTTGTGTAATATTATTATATATTTTAGCATTTGTAATATCATCTCTTGCGGCATATCTATCTTTTACATGCACATGGAAAGGCATAGTTTCTAATATAATGTTTAGAATATTTTTTGCTATAATAGCATTTATGTTAGGACCTTTTTATTTTGTATGGTTCTTCTTAGTAAATTATTTAGGCGATATGTGCTAAAAAAATAAAAATAATTTGTCATAATTAAATTAACTACATTTATTATAATTTATAGATGGGGGTAAAGGGACTTCTCTATACATTATTGATTGACACGCGGGTAGATGAAGCATAGTTGTATCAATTGGCGCAGTCTTATCATTTTTAATTATTCCATCATTTGTGGGAACATATTGGTTAGTCCCGCATTTAGAAATAATTCGGGTCTGACCTCTTAATTCACTGTCTAAATCTACTAAATTTCCTTGAACATGAGAAACAGCTGTGCCACCAACAAATCCTAATTGATGACGACATTTATTAATATGTTCGTATCTATATGGCGAAAGAAGATAACTTAATGTACTTACGTTATCTTGTAAATCTTGTTTATATGAACAAGTATCATATGTTGTTCTATTAAAACTCATATTATCTTCTATTATATAATATTTTTTTTATTATATAGAAACATTTTTATTACGGCCAATCCAATTGCAATTTTTATTAAATTCAGCGCGATGTATGTATGAGCGGGTATCTTCGCCTCCATTTGTCCATACTGGAACTATATTATTTGGATCTTGAATATCTTTCATAAAATCTAATAACGGTATAAAGTTGTTCATTTCTTTTTCCATAATTAATTTCCTACATTGTAAAGGATTTGTATTTGTTCCTTCAATTAAGTTTAATTCGCTGTCAATATTTGTAGCCCCGCATCTTAAACTTGGTCCAGATGTAAATATTCTATTATTAAGCTGAATTCTACATTTATCATGCGTCAAACCATCGGGATTATTACGGAGCATTGAATAATTATCTATAAGACAATCATCAGATAATCCATACCCAGGGCGACCACGTAAATTAGGATGTTGTAAATAACCATCCGTCATTCTTACATTAGGATTTTCGCAATCTACAAAATTATTTGGATATAAATTATATTCAGCCATTTTATTATTATTTAAGTCTTTCGCAGATTTCCAACAATCATCAGAACATATACTTGTTGTTGTATCATACATATTATTATTATTCATTATCTATTTGTAAATAATAAATAAAAAAAATTATTTATTATCTTTAATATAAATTTTTTTATCGCATTTTTCTAATATTTCGCTTTTAATATCAAATTTTATAGCATTGTATTCTTGTGTATATTCTTTAGATGGCATATGGTTTTTATATTCATGTATTTTCCAATCATTATTATTGATACTTATACCGACTGTTTCATCAACAGTATCGTTTATTTTATAAATTTTATTAAACGATTCATTTAATTCTTTTAGCTCATCTATATCACCTATTGCTTTTATTTTATTATTATCTGCGATATTATTTATTTTTTTTACTTTGTAATGTAAAAGATTTTCCTCGCCTTTTAAATTTTTATCATAATCTTTGTATTCTAATTCACTTATAGAAACTTCACCGCAAGTTTCTATATTATATGTTATTGTTGTAGACTTTTTCATCTTCTTTATATTTATAATGTAGTATCATTAAATATTTATATAATATAGAATGGAAAAAAAAAGTTCTATTAGACTAAGCCCTCGGAGTAAATCATCTTCGCATCATAGTTCACCGAGTTCACCAAAAGCCGCATCATCTTCATCAAAAAAACCTACCAAGTTATCGTTTGTAAAACCAACAATACCAGTTCTAACACAACCTACTCAATCAAAAGTTCCCACAGTTCCCACAGTTCCTATAGTTCACAATCCAAATATAGGATTGCCATCAAAATTTATGGCAATTTATTATGTTGATTTGATATATAATACAATAAGATTGTTGGCTATAGAAATAAAAAGGATAATAGTAAACATAGGAAAGGTAACATATATATATCCTCCTATATTTAATGTAGAGGCTGTTAGTAAATTAGAAAAATTAATAGATGATATAGATAAGAATAGATATATATATACAACGTCTTTGACAAAATTAACAAAAACAAAGGATATAAAGGTATTATATTTATTTGTAAAATATTTAATAAAAAAACCACGGGATAAATATAGTTTTTTAGCACATATGACAGAAATCAAAAGAGCACAAGGATTCTCAGACCAAGATATATGGGATTATTATAATGATAAAAATCGGTTTGATGGCATATATTTTCAAAGAGTAATAGATCATCAGAATTCGGGGTTATCTTCAATAGTTATAAAATCATTATCAAATATTAATCATCATGATGTTGAAAATAAATTACAATCTCTCAATAATACGATGGTAGTATTTATAGATATTATTAATAATATATTGAATGATTATGTTGAAACCCGTGTTACCAGTTTTTCAGGTGGAGGATATGTATTCTTTGCAAATTATAGATATAACAAGGATGAAAAAGAATATACGCCTCTTATTTATAACTATATAGATGCTTATAATACTAACTTTCAAAATATATATGATTATTTCCAAAATATTTTCAAATATTTTAAAAAAATAAATAAGAGAATGGGAGATAGATATGAAAAAGAATATAAAAAGGTTAGTATGGAATATGATAAACATCCAGAATATAAGATACGGTCTACTAATGCTGCACAGACTCGTCTTACTACTAACGCTATAAATATGACACTTGCTACAAATGCTGCGGTAGACGGTGTTAAAAAACAATTATATGATATTAGCAATAATGTCGCAATAAAAGACTTTGAAAATATGCTTAAGGAAATAAAACATAAGATTGGTGTAACAAATGATGAAATAGATAATTTATATCAAAAAGTATAAATCATATATAATATCTATAAAATGCTTAACATAAACTATCCTTAGTTGTAAAATTTTTTAATGCTTTTAACTGTTTATTAGTATACTGTTGAAAACAATTTATTCTTAAGGGCAACTTATTTTCTAAGAAAAGTGTATCCTCGTGAACCCAATCATTTAACTCGCGTCTATCCACGATACAAGACTGTCCACCACCACAAGGACACATACATTTGCCAGAAAGCATTATTACACTTTGTTTATTGTTTAATGTTTATTGTTTAAATAAACTAATAACAAGTCAATTTTTATTATAATGTATGAAAAATAAAAAATATATATTATACATAATATCTCATTATATTAAACAATTTTAATTAGTTTTCTTCCATTCGCTGAGCGAAACTTTGATGCAGTAAGCAGTAGTATATTCAGGATACTTTTTTTTAATTTCACGAGATTTATTCCGAATAAAGCTCCTGAGTGTCTGTTCAACTTTGAGCTCTTTGAGAGCATTTTTCATACATTGTGCACGGGTAAGGGTTGGATTATCAATATGATTAGCAAGTGATGTCCAGAAAAGAAAGTTAGAAATATTGATATTTGCAATAGCAACAGAGGTAGCGGCAGCGGTAGCAGCGGTAGCAGCGGTAGCAGCGGTAGCAGTCATTTGTTATTGGTTGGTAGAAGTTTGTTGATTGTCGTTCGGAGTTTGCTGTTGATAACTTATTTAATAAGAAATATCAATTTTTAATATTTGCTAATATTTTTAGGACATATTTAACTCAAAAATGGCAAAAAATGTTTCAAATAGTTGGTTTGCTGTCTCTTGATATTATTATATGCGCTGCGTATGTCTTTGTAATATATTTTTTATTTTATTATTATTTAATAAATAACAATATGGAAAAAAAAGCTAAAAAGGTTATTATTAAAACTCCCATAAAGTTTCCTATGAGATATTTACCAAAAATGCTGAACAAAAAGGATAATGATAAGCAACTAAAAATGCTTATAAAATCACAAAAACAATACAAGAAAGGTATATATTACAATAGAGAAAAAGTAGCATCTTTTAAGGCAAAGAAATCTAATCATATATTAAATGCTCGTAAAATATACAAGATAGAAAATATCTCTCCTACAAAAGAATTAGCATTTAAAACAGGTTGTAATTTAGAGACACTAAATAAAATTGTTAGGAAGGGTGAAGGTGCATACTATTCTTCTGGTTCACGTCCAAATCAAACACCTCAATCATGGGGTTTAGCAAGATTAGCAAGTGCTTTAACATCTGGAAAAGCAGCTGCGGTTGATTATAAAATAATTAGTGAAGGGTGTGACCATAAGAAGAAGGCATTTATATTAGCAAATAAAGCAAAACAAAAATATAAAAATGGGCATATGAAAGCAAAAAAAGTTGTAACTTCTATAGTTAAAAAATAAAAATTAAGATATAATCTTTACATTACATTAAATTTAAACCATCGCCTTTAATTTTTGCTGCGCATATGTTTAATAAACATTCATCAAATAATTTATTTCTATCTTCACCAATCTCGCAAATATTGTTATATACTTCAATATTAGTATCAATATTATTAATAACAGTATCTTTTTTAAAACACTTTGTGCATCCTAATATTAAAATTATTTTATATTTAAGACAAGGATATTTATTTGATAATATTTTATTTAATTTTTCTGCATCTTCATAATCATCTGTAATATTTTGATATTTACCATTCTGTTCTTCATGATGATAGCACATATGTCCTTTTCTAATTAAAATAATATATTCTTTAGATATCTCGCAATTTTTGAATAGATTAATTAATCTATCACATCTCCTAAGATACTTTTCTTTATCCGCAATAATAGCTTCTGTATCATTGACTTTTTCAAAATCATGATGAAAATAGACATCATGTTCATTAATTCTATTCTTATCTATTGGGTCGGTAAAATTTTCAAAATTACAATCAATACATTTTGATACACCATTGTATGGAACATTCCAATCAAATGGAAGAGACATTTTTCGCAAATTATATTTATTTAAAAAATTAGCTACATCACAATCAATACCAATAGATACAAAAATCATATTATATATATTAAATCATACTAAACATTATAATATATTTTTTATATAATTTTGTAAAAATAAAAAATAAAATTTACTAATTCCCGGAACTTCTAATATCATTATATATATTGTCATAACATTTAAGACCATTCTCCTTACATGATGGTCCTTTATTATATAACCAGTCTCCTAATTTTTCCCTTTCATTTGGTATAGTTGTTGAGGGTACTGTATAAAATTGGCGGGGTAATAGCGATTTATTATATAAGTCATCTGTCTCGCGAAATACATTCTCATTAAAATAATCATCCATATTTTTGCTTATTTTAGAGTTTTCAATAGAACATGCTGAAAACATATTATTATTTTCATCATATTTTTTATCTAATATATTAGGATTCATAAATGGATTAGATTGTGTAGGTTTAACACATTTTTTATTATTTATAATTTCAAGATTATTTTCATTTAAATATTTATCAATCAGCTTATTTTTTTCATATTGATAATTATATATAATAATAGAAATTATCATAATTATTAATACAAATAAAATATATTTTGAATCATTAAAAACTAAGGTTAAAATAATTCCTAAAAATAATAATCCTCTTATTATAGCATTTAGCTTATCTTCAAAAGTCATATTAATATCAGGAATTAATAAAGGTATTGTTAATATATTTAAATTATCTAACCAAAACATTATTTTTTGTTCTTATCCTAATATCTATATTATTTTTAATTACTAATTCATTTATTCTGTTTCCTCTCTTCTTTTAGCAAGTTTTGATTTAAGCTTATTAACAGTTGCAAGCTTTTTAAGTGCCGGTCTATTAATTGTTTGACGAGAACCGGAACCGCCTTTTTGATTATTCATATTCCCCATCATATTCTTAAACATATCCATTCCTTCTTTGTTATTCATCATAGATGACATCATATTCATCATAGAAGACATATCAGGTTGATTAGGTTGTTGATCATTGCCACCTCCAGTAGTTTTTTTGGATCCTCCATTAGCACCACCAAATAATCCACCTGGCATAGCAGAAGCAAATTTTATAGCATCTTGAAGAAGATTTTCTTGCTTTAATTCACCAGAAGAAATTTTATTTGCCATTTTTCTGCTAACATTTGAAATAAGTTCGCTAAAACCACTGTCGGGATCTCCAATTGCCTTTAGAATATCGCCATTCTCTCCAATAGATTTTTGTAGTTTTTCAACATCAACATCTTCTAATATTTCCTTGGCAAGTTTTCCAAGCATAGTGCCTTCCATTTGTGACATATCTATCCCTCCAGTTTCCTTTCCTTTCTTTGTTTTAAGCTCATTTAATCTGGAAATAATCTTTCTATGAACTTCATTTGTAATAGTATCTACACTTATCTCATTTTTAGTATCCTGAAGAACAGATAAATATAGCTTGACATCATCATCACTTAATTCATCCATAAATAAATAAAATACGGAGAAAAAATGATGACATAAATAATCATCATTTAGTAGTTTTCTTATAGATGAAACAGAAATATTTTTATATATACATACATCTTTAATATCATCAGCGAGAAACCAATCTGATGATTTACTAATATCATCTATATTAGTATAAGATGTCCAAAAATCTTCAGGGATAGATTTAATATATAAAATATATTCATCTGAAGATTTATCAAGTGTAATATAGTTATCTTTTATTATTTTCATTATACTCTTTCCAAATGAATGTTCATCACCCTTTTCATTCTCTCTTAGATTTTTTGCGGACGATTTAATACGTTTTATTAAATCAATATAATATTGATTAAATATAAATTGATTAGACATTTATTTTTACTACTCTTATAAAAATATATTATGATATTTTCCTTATATATATTTTATACCTTTTAGAACTTTTGCGATTCTCTTAATTTTATTAATTCTTCCATTGATTGAATATTTTTATTATTTTTTGAATCATCATTATTATTCATATTAGGAATACCATCGCTAATATTATTATCATTTGTTACTAAATCCCAATTATAATTTTTATCATTTAATACCATTGTTTCATCTTCTATAATAGAAAATTTATCTGAAAATGATGCGGTATTTAATGTAAAAGCAAGAGGTCCCTCTTCTGTATCACTATTTGTATTAGTATTAACCAGAGGTATAACATCATTATCTACAGTGCCCCCTGTAGTAGTACTACTACCACCTATTCCTGTCTTATCCATTCGCGTATTTTGGCTACCACATAAAATACCTCTTCCAGGTAATAATAGATGATCAAAAACAGCCTTGCCAAATAATAATTCTTTACTTGGCAATATCATAAAAGCAGGAACAGAATGAATTTTGCTTTCAATATTATAATTTTGATTACGCAAATCATCAATAGAAACAAGCTTAATTATTTTTTCTTTATCATATCTTTTAATATGCTCCAATAACATTTTACAATGATTACAAAAAACACTATAAAATAATATCATTTATACATATATTTATAAAAATAAATTTTCTTTATATACTAATATATTTTAATAGTTGTGTATATTAAAGTATCAAGGTTATAATTATTCAACTTTCTGAAATATACACCATCTATTAAATGAACTAAATCTTTTCAAGTCTATATTTTCATCTTTATCAAGCTCAATAATTGCCTTATAGAGATTATTTCTTGTTTTACTTAATTCATCTAAGTTATTTTTAAATTTGTTAAAAGTTTCAGAAAACATCTCGCTTTCTTTTATATTCAATCCAAACTCTTTACATTTTTCTATTAAAAATCTATATGATACAACATATTCTGGCACTAATTTACCAGTTGTTTCAATAAATACATTTATTTTCTTATTATATATGGATATATCATCTTTTTCATAACATCTTAATATTGCCCAAATAGGCACTCCTTTATCTTCTTTTCTTGTTGATAAATTTTTAAAACCTTCTATTTTATCACCGCCATTATTTTCAATATCTGTTTCAATCTTTTCGCCATCCATAAATGTACTAAGGAAAACACCTCCATTATTTAATAATTGGCTTACATTTAATAAGAAACCATTTAACATTTCTTCATTCTTAAAGAAATAATGAATACCAAACATACACGAACATACATCAAAACCGTTTGCGCCTCTTCCAATAATCTTGCTAAATTGCGTGTCATTCTTTTTGTTTCCTTTTCCAAATACCATCTTCAATAAATTATAACTATCTTGATCATCCATTGAAGGATCTTCGTTATTAATAGCACATTCGCCACTAATTATTGATTTAGAACAATCACCAACAGCAAATGCCATATCAGGAAATTGTATGTTATTATCTTTGTCATTATTGTAAATAAAATCACTTTTATCTTTTAATAATCGCGAGTAAACACCATGTTTAGGGCTATATATATTGTTTTTAACTAAATCAACACCTAAAACAAATTTATATTCATATTTAATCCATCTTGGGAGGTCACCGCCTTGCCCGCATGCTAATTCTACGATTGATCTCTTTTTAGAGGATTTAGAATAAAGCATGTCTTTTATTCCATGATTATGAAATTCTAACATATGGAAAGATAATCGTGCTGAACGCGGTATTGTTCGTGAATAATAAATATCATTTCCGCTTAGCTCAGCTACATCTATATTATTAGCAATACGCTCATTTCCTACAATATTACTTTGAGATATTGGGTTATGTATAGAACTCCACACATTACAAGCAACACTATAATCATTTAATGTCTTTGTTAATATACCTTGTTTATATATGCGTGTTTTATCTTCTCTTACCCTCATAGGTTTCCACCGCATTGAAGGTTTTGCTTCACTACTATCATAATTAAACTCAACAATAATATCATCATCTATCTTATCGCCATTATCACATCTTATATCTTTATTTGCTTGTAGTTTAATTAATGAACATTCAATTCCTTTTTCATAATAATATTGGGGCATAAATAGGCGTGCTTCATATTTTTTACGATCTTTTATTATTTTTTTATACTGTTTATACTTATAAATATAATTAAATACATCTGTAATAGTATAGTCATCTATTTGTGAAGCATTATAACCAATATATAATTTAAACTCTACATAACTAATAGTATCAATTGTAATAATATTCCCTTTTTTAACTAAAAAGTCAATACTATTTTGCTCTGGTGGTTTCCATTTAAAAACTTTATTCCAAGCAAGTTTTTCAGTAAGTGGTTCAGGTTTATTAGCATAATTTGAATATACAGCCAGTTTAGCAGGTGTAAATATTAAGCCATCAATCTCATATGGATATACAACATTTGTTAAAATATTGTTACAATCATTTAGGATGTCTTTTGAATAAAAGTGTTTCTTAACCATATATTCAATAGTAAATTCATTATTATGTTTTAAAAATTTCTCTGTTTTTAATAAATAATTATATCTACTTTGTGAACTTTCTGATTTATCAGAAGTCTTATCAGATTTTTCAGCAATTAAAGGGTATTGTGTTATTTTTACGCCATTATAATAATACATATCAAATGAAGCATATAGTCCTACTGAAGCATTGTCTCTACGTTTATTACATGTTATATATTCACCATCAATAAGTGAATTATATAAATCACTTGAACTTTTAAGACCTGTATCTATAACTTGATGCGAGTTATTAATTAAATAAACACAACCTTTATTATTTATATACATTAAAAGACGCTCACCATCTGCTTTCTCAGTTACTGTATATTCTGTTAAAATACTTGTATTTCCATAGCCATTATTAAATTCACTTGGATCAAGCATATTAATTCTCTCAAGAGTAAAAGGTTTTGGAGTTAATAACGGTGGTTTTTTAACATCAAAATTTCTTGTTATAATATCATCTTTAACAAGCTTACCATAATCTTCTAAAACTTCTAATTGTTGATTTTTAGAAATTATAAAACTATTTAGATGTAATGCTTGCTCCATTTTAATAATTGCTGGTATTACATTACCATTATCAGTATTTGTTATATCAATATAAAATTCATATTGTTGCGTTTTATTAATAATCTTTGATTTATTCAATGTTATATGTAATTCTTTATCTGTTGCTTCATAATAATCGCGATCATGACCTTTGTAAATGTTTACTATATATTTAATATTAGTCTTTTTATCGGTATAAGTTATACATTTGTTAATTTTAAAATATTTTCTCATATTATTCCAATTTATTACAGGATTTTTTTCAGCATCTATTAAAGTCTTTCTAATATTTAAAAATGTTAAACTTGAATCAAATAGTGTATCAATATTTTTTTTAGAAACTAAATTATGAGTATACCAAGAAATATAATTATCATCATGTTTAATATTATTATTATTACAATAATATAATATTTTCTTTGAACTCTTAATATTTAATAGATATTGATAATCGCTGGAATATACATGTAATATTTGAGGCTCTATTTCTTCTTCATAACCTTCGCTTTTCATTGTATTTACAAAGTTAAAATAGTTATCTTCTGACCATAAATTTATGCTCTCAATTTTAATAATATTTTCAATATCTTCTTCACTATTAATAGAGTTTGATATATTATCTATATCGTTATTTGATATTTCCATAATTATCTTTATTATCTAATAAATATAGATATTATAGATTTATATATCATTTTTTATATAAATAAAAAAAATGATATATTCATATAGATAAATTACATTATTAAAATGTCAAAAATGTTTATGCCTATCAAATTTAATACTACAATAATATTAACACCTAATGAATTAAATAAAAATTTTGAAAGTACAATTTTGACAAAAATTAAAACAACACTTGAAAATAGTTGCAGTAAGCATGGGTATATTAAAAAAGATAGCATAAAAATAATTAAAAGAACGCCGGGATATATTAAAGAATCTCATTTTAATGGTAATATAGCATATGATTTAAATTGTATTGCTGAAATTTGTAATCCCGCTCAAGATTCTATTGTTAAATGTATTGTTAAGGCAAAAAATAACCTTGGATTACTTGCTATAGGTAAATATGAAGATATGGCAATTTTAGAAGTAATTATTCCCAAAATATCTTCTGGAATATTATCAGATGTCAATATTGACAATATTAACATAGGTGATGAAATTAATGTTATTGTATGTGGTAAAAAATTTACTCTATATGATAAAATGATATCTATTATTGGTAGAATTATTAAAGATAAATATGATGATGATATTAACGTCATTGAAGAAGATGAAGATGATAGCCCATCAATAGATGATGAAGATGAAGATGTAGCATCATATTTAGATATTGAAGATGAAGACAATGACGTATACGAGGAAGAAGAAGATGAAGATGATGTTGATAATGTAAGAAAAATTATTATTGAGGAAGACAATGATAAAGCTAAAGGTGGTGAGTTTAACATGTTTGAGAATGAAGAAGAAGAAGATTTAGAAGAAGACTTAGAAGATATTGATGAAGAAGACTTAGATGACGATTTAGAAGATGATGTTGATGATATTGATTTTGTGGGGGATGATTATGATTAAATAAATAACTACTAAATATTTATATATAAAAAAATATAACCTAATGTTATTTATAATGAATAAAATAGATTTATGTAAAACAATACAAACAAATGTTTCTAAATTAACAGATAGTGAAAATTTAGAATTATTTAAATTAATATTAGATACAAATGCTAATTATACTAAAAATAATAATGGTATTTTTTTAAATCTTAATTGGATAGATGAAGAATTGCTTCTTAAAATAAATAATTATATATTATTTTGTATCAAATCACAAAATGAAATTTCTAAATACGAGTTAATGAAAACATTATTAAATGATAGCATTAATATTAAAGAAATTAACAATGAAGATGAAATTCAGGGTATTATAGATAATAATGTGGCAAATTCAGATACTGTTACACAATCTGGAACTATAAATACAATAAATCAAAAGCAAAAATTTTCTTCAAGTATGAAATTTTATTTATTAAAGAAAAAATTTATGAAACAAAATATTAATTATAATGGTTGCTCGGATAATGATTTAACATACGAGGATTATTTAATTACATAAAAAAATGATACATATATATTATTAATAAACATATAAAATGATAGATATTCTTTATAAAAAATTAGGGGCATCTGATGATGTATCTATGTCAGAATGGAAAGATGTAGACCCTAATATTTTTAATAAGCATTCGCAGCATTCGCAGCATTCGCAGCATTCGCAGCATTCGCAGCATTCGCAGCATTCGCAGCATTCGCAGCATTCGCAGCATTCGCAGCATTCGCAGCATTCGCAGCATTCGCAGCATT
>Ga0114967_10000133_pt1 | contig 60898 bp, 42 predicted proteins | sample M_130628_MF_Meta_FD_92639 | JGI IMG/M metagenome (GOLD analysis project Ga0114967, IMG submission 92639) | Freshwater microbial communities from Lake Montjoie, Canada to study carbon cycling - M_130628_MF_MetaG | ecosystem: Environmental > Aquatic > Freshwater > Lake | place: Lake Montjoie... | reverse complement strand
ATCAACATCCGCCAACTGACCAACTGTTGGCACAGCTTGTAGATGCTGAAATGCTCCACCGCCAGCATCAAAAAACAGTGGCTTCAATCAGGGCTGCCAAGTTTCGTTATCAGGCGATTATTGAGGAAATACAGTATTTACCTGAAAGAAATATTGACAAAAACCTAATGCTAAGATTAGCTGATACTGCTTTTATCAAGAGAGCCGAAAATGTATTTATTACTGGAGCAACTGGTTGTGGCAAAAGCTATATTGCTTCTGCTCTGGGACTGCAAGCCTGTCAGATGGGGCTTAAAGTGGGGTATTTTTCCATGACTAAACTCTTACAAAGATTCAATCTGGCAAAAGCTGACAACTCCATCAGTAAAGAACTTGCTCGTATCGAAAAAATGCACTTGATTATTTTAGATGATTGGGGCTTACAACCACTTGATAACCCTATGAAAATTACACTTTTACAAATGATTGAAGACCGACATGGCAGAGCTTCGACAATTATCACTTCGCAATTACCTGTGGCACAATGGTTCGACTTTATTGCCGAACCAACTTTGGCAGATGCGATATTGGACAGGCTTATGCAGCACGTCCATCGCATAGAATTGAAAGGTGAATCTATGAGAAAAAAACAAAAATCTGTTGTCAATCAAGTTTCTTAATTTACATTTGCAAAACTGCTTTTCGACTTATCCACATATGGCTCACTTTGCCTACATTTAGTGGCTCACTTTCGCTACATTATACACATTAATTGCCCACCTAAGAAAAGAAGTGTAATAAAAACACTGTTTTACCACACAATAATGTCGTTTAGCTAAAGTCTTTAATTTCCTAAAAAAGTGCATAAAATTCCTTAACTAAACGACATTTCTCTCTGTTTTTGAGTATTAATTACTACAACCTTCTATTTTTCCTGTGAAAACAGTTCCCGATTTTGTTTCAAAGCCCGGTTTCAGCTCAATCCAATTGCCTCCTTTGTATTCGAGACGAATACCTGAATTGACAATAACTTGAGATGAAACAGAAATCGCTTTGACGATATCATTATTACCTTCGGTAACGTTTCGCACAACTGCATCAAGACAAGCACCTTGTTTCAATCGTTGAAAACAAAAGGAAGTTTGACCATCGCTATAGCCTGGACAGTTTAAGGCAAAAACATCTACACAATACTTGCCAGTCCATGATGTATCACGCAAAATCGCCGTAATGACACCATTATTATTTGTGATTGATAAAGGCGAAATATCTAAAGGTGCTGGTGTTATATAATCACCTAATTCTTTATTGTTTTTGTAGGTAATACCTGATTTTACTACAAAAGTCTTTTTCATTACGCTTGAGTAATATTTCACATCAATCGGTATTTCGGCTGAAGTAACACCCCCTTTTACAGTAATGTTGAAGACATTTGATTGACTATCAAAGGTGGCACAACCGACTGTAAGACTTGTTGATGGGTTGATAAAGGAAAGTACGTCATTGCTTGAAACGAAGGTTGAACGCTCATTATAGTTGATTTTCATTACACCTGCCATGTTTCCTTCAAATCCTGTTTGCGAATCACACACGGGTTTGCTTTCTGTACTAATTGGTAAAACAGTATTGAATGTAAATAAACCACAATTCAATGACTGTCCGCTAACCGCGGCTGGAATCGAAACTGTTTGGAAAATATTAAATGGTTGCCGAATTAATTGGTCTTTAATATCAATCGTAATCGGCACCAAATTAGCAGATTCTAAGTCAAATATAATTGGAGCTTCAACTAAGCCTGCCATTGTTTCTGATTTAAACGGAATCGTTCTATTGAGGCCATATTCCTTCTTTCTATCAGCTTTATATAATTTAAAGTTGATATTCGATTCATCTTCAAAATAGATTGTTTGGAAAAATAGTCTATCTTTTGTGTAAGCAATAGATTTATTTACCCCGACCAATTGCCCATTGACATATGCCCTTAATTCGTCATCGGCATCAATAGTCAATCCATTTACCTTACCAATTAGGTTCATGGTGAGTTGATGTTTTGTGAAGTCAAAAGTCATAGGAGCTTCTTGGGCTGCTTGTAATGCTAAAGCCGCTGAACTAATTTCTTTTATAGGTTGATTAGTAGTACCTGTCGGATAGACCAATGTACCAGAATTGCTGATTTTCAATAGATACCCTTTGAGAGGTTCTAAGAAATTCAAGTTACCAATCCATCCAATACCTGCCACATATTGGGCAAATAAGGTTTGGCTTTTGATAATATCACCATTTAGAGGGGTCAAGTCTTTGAACGCTTGAGTAACCGTCATACCCGTTGAAGGTATATAACCTACCCAGTTCCAGCCTGGAGAGATGGTAATCGGGAATTTATCGGTCAGATACGGACTACCTTTTATACAAATGGTGTCTTTCTGAGAAATATTAATCATGTAGCGTTTTTGTGGCGTAATGTTTATCAAACCACCTCTCCAACCATTGAGTGGACTACCATAATATTTGGCACTAAAATCTTCACTTTTAATGATGGTGCCCTGCTTCTTTGATAACGAAGCGAGTACATTTGCTACTGTATTTCCTTCGGGTAAATCGAGGTTAAATGATACCCAATTCCAACCACTGTTTAATGGAATACATTTCTTGACAACATTGATTACTTGAATGGTATCAGGGGCAATCGGGCTACCCACTAAATTTCCCGTTTGGAAATTGATTCTGTTGATTACCTCAACATATTCATTACATTTATCGCCATCCCACACATGGAACTCAATTGGTTTATCGTTATCAGCATCATCACCAAAGACAGTCATAAACACCAACCAACGGTTGCTTTCATCTTTTGGTTTACCAGTAAGACCATCAATAGTTGCATCTACAGCAGGGATGTTTCGGTAGTATGCAACTTTTCCAACACCCCTTATTTTTCCATTAATTTTTGCGATTACGACGTCAGATGGGTCAACCGAGAACTTATCAAAAATGTTTAATCGGGCAACAATGTTCATCGAACTCTCAAACTTAGATGGATTATCAACCACGTAGTTTGGTTGCGGACAACGCACACGGTAGTCGATATTCATAGGTTCTTTTCCTTTCGAACCAACCAAATTAAATGTTTCCGCATAATCACCAATTAGGAGGTCTTGTTGGAATGTAATGATTACATCGGCTGTTTGACCTGGATTTAATGTGCCCGTCGAAGGTGTTATTGTCAACCATGAAGGCACATTTTCCATACGGAAACTGGCAATACTACCACCACGGTTACGTACTTGGCGTTTTACCGAGAATGGTTTCAGCACTTCATTAGTTTCAATTATGTCATTACCTATCCATTCAAGGTTATTTTGATTGACTGCAAACTCCCATTTTATGGTTTTGTCAATCATATTTCCTGCTTTATCTCTGATGGCCGCCCTCTGATGATTAGGGTTTTGGACCAACATGGCATCGTCGTAATCTTTGCCGCTTACTATGACTCTAAATGCACGGTTCTCATAAAATACTGGGTTGATGTTTGGTACAATGACGATTTTGTTTCCGACACAGGTGATGCTTGCATCAACGAGAGCGTTGGTAGTGGCATCGTATAAACCGATGGTATTATTTGCCAAAATATCTGCTTTTACAACTTTATCACAATTGATTTGCTCATTGAAAGTTATTGAGATTTCATCACCTGGATCCCAAGTGCCATCTCCTGGCTCGGGTACGCCTACGACTATTGGAGGAGTTCGTGCGACTTCTCCTTTAATAACCGTTGAGATACCTGAAACTAAAGTAGGATTGAAACATTCAGCTACGGCTCGAATTTCATACGGCCCATCTTTCAAGAGTGAAGAATCCCATTCTTTTATTGTGAATATATCTCCTAAGTTTGCCTTTAGCGTCTCGTTGATGTTTATCCAGGAACCATCTCCTCCGATAGAGCGATACTGTAAACGTATAAGTTTTAAGTCAGCGTCGCTTTTATCGTATTCGTTTAGTGTAATACTTAATTTATTACCTGATGCTGGAGTAATTACAAAATCTTGTGATGGAGAACTAATATCCACATTACTACAAGTCTCAATAAACGAAGCCGCCAATTTGATTTTCTTTGAAAAATACTTATCAACCAAGCTATCTCCTCCTCTTAAATTGGCAAGATAGGTTTCGCATGTAGACTCAAGTAGAATGGTTATATCATTATAATTATATTTTACAGGGCCTTTATCAATAGTAAGTGTTACGATTTGGCTCTGACCAGGGGCAATTCTGTATCTTATAGGATAAGTAAGAGGTTGCCCAAATACTTTTACGATTGCTCCATCAGGGTTGGTGCCAGTGTCTAACGAAAGGTCATAATCCATGGCCTGATTGGTCGGACTGGTATTCCCTAATTCTAATTGATAAACAGCCGAAGTATTAGCGGGAATATTTACCTTCGTATTGCCATCAATGTTTCTTAATTCTGGTGAGGAGCGTTGGCGTGTACCTTCTTCCCATGGGCACATACTTTCGCCAGCCTTTAAATCAAAAACATAACCTGTTTGCCATTTTTTCCCTTTATGAATATTTATCAAGAAATTATCTCCTGAATCATTATCTTCTAAATGGTAGGTAATAATAGTGTTGGCTACATTGGACTCAAAATCAGTTTTTTCTTTATTAATCTTATGAGTAAATGTAAAGCCTCCCTCAAAACCACCTAAAAAGTTCAGTTCAGTACTTATTCCAGCCGAAACATATCCACCGTCGTTAAAAGTACTAGTTGTTTCTGTGGTTTCTTCGGTTTGGAATATTTCTTCATAAATTGCCCCTGCATCAAATGATATTGTTTTTACTAAATCACCTTTATCCGCAGCATTTTCGGCTATATATTTTTTCCAGAGCGTAGCAGCAATAGAGTCTTGCTTTCTCTTAGGGTTAACACTGATTGGTTGCGAGGCTAGCAACAAAAGAGATGGTATTACGTCTTCTTTCACAAACTTTTCGCTGTAATAAAAATCGCCCTTTAATCGAATATCGTTGATGGTGATTTTTGTACTTAACTTTAATTTACAACTATCTAAATCGATATTAAGGATGTCTGCTCCTCCATAAATTACATTTTCTGAAGTACCCACATAGACATCTCCACCAGCTTTACTACCAACAACCACATCACCTGAAGAAGTAGATATTACTTTATTTGTAGTAATACAGGTTTGTTGGGTTGTATTATTTACCCAGCTTTGATTGCCACCTCCCGCTGCTCTAATTGATACCCTATTTGTAGATTCGATGGCTAACCCAACCCCTATTGATGTAGTTCCCCCAATAGAAATGATTGCTTCTGCGTCTTGGGTATTTTCTTTTGTTTTTATAATCGATGTTGACGTACAATAAGTAGAACCCTTTTCAAGTACTGCATAACTGGCATCGCCTGGGGGGTCTCTAAGCACAAACTTTGGCATTTCGGGAGATGAAGATGTAAATGTTCCGGCACGAGGTCTTGCTCCTAAAACAACGAATTTTGTTGTTTCTATATCCGTAGCTGAATTGACATCGCCTGTTACCGTAAGGGTTGTTTCGTATGGTGCTATGATATTTACATTCTTTGGAATAAACTTGTATTCATAAGTGAAAACACCTGTTGCGAGAGTTGTATCAGTCGTTGTCCCCGTTGATGGGTCATCAATGTGAATTTTTGCACCGTCAACATAACATTTTCCACCATCATATTGCTCAAATACTTTGATTTTTACTTTACTATTTACGCCCTGTCCAACTGTTTTTAGGCTACAATTATTGGCTGCAATTCCTTCGATTTCAACAACTGGTGGAGCAATATAAATAAAATCAGTTGTAGCTGCTGTTACATCTCTTAAATCAACTTTGATACCGCCTTTATTTTGAAAATAATTGTAAATCACAGAATTTGAGTGCTCTATCACACTCACTATAAAGGCACGTGCAGGTAAATCTCTAAAAATAAATTTACCATCTGGATTACTAATTGTTTCTGTCCGTTCAAAACAGCCATCTAAAGTGGCTACTTTTACAATCACTCTTGAACCCTGTGGTATGATAGACTTTCTACATTTATCATTACCCGCGACTTGACCACTGATTGTACGTTTGGTATTATCTAAAAATACAATACCAGCCTTTGGTGTCTGCAATTTTCTTATTTCAAAGAATCCTGGTGAAAACTTGTGGTCTTTATATCTTGCTGATAATTTTACTGTTCTGCCTGGCTCAAAATCTACCGACCATTTTCCGTCCTTATCGGTTCGAATGGGTGGAAAATTTATTTGGTCATTTACATAAATATCTATTGAATCCGCAAAACAAAAAGTATTGCTAAATCGAACGTTTCCTGACATATTTACAGTTGATACGTCTCTAAAATCTACACTACCAACTGCAGTATTACTTGTATTAATGTTTACTACTCTTATATTCGGTTCAAACTCGTGTGAGTTGCTTTCTTTTCGACGAGCGTTTGTACTCCAATTAGCTTTTGTCAATATACCTTCTCTTGGTGTACTTGCCCCCCAATTAGTTGATGCATAGTCATACACTTTAGTATCAGAACCTTCATTCAAATCAAAATAACTGTACAATAAAGCTGTTGTAGAATCCTGCGGAATCCCTATTACAAAGTGCCTTTGGATTTCGCTTTGAGGCAATGCTGTTTTGTAAATAGCTACCTCGTCAATTAAACCAGTATAAAATTTTCCTGTTGCGGCATCGGTTGAGTTAGTGGCCAATAACCACGGATTTCCCACAGCCCAATTTGAGGCTCCAGTAAACGAAACAGTTTTTGCCAATTCTCCTTCCAAATAAATCTTAGCTGTTCCCGCTGTATTGTCCATCGCTACGGCTAAATGATAATATTTGGCTTTGATAGCTCCCAAATCACTTAAATTTCCATTTAGGTTAAGGTATAATTTACCATTATCAACGTAGAGTTCATATAAAGTTCCTTTTGATATAACGGTTTGACGAGATTTAAGGTCGAAAGGGTGAAATAGAACTTCTACAGTAGATGTATCAGGTATATCATAGTTGGTTAGATTACCATAAGATTTATCGGATGCATTGAATTCAACTGCCGAGTTAAATTCAAAACTTTTCATTGGAACAGCCCTGAAACTTTCGGTGGTGCTATAATTGATACCATCAATTATAAAATAGCCACTTACATCACTGATACCCGCACTATAAACCTCCGGTTTATCTGATGAGAATTTTGCTCCACCATAGATATTGGCATTGGTTGGTATTGTGGTGTTATCGAATACTTTTTCCCCTACTCCTTCATCCATTTTCCAGTAGGAAATCAAGCCCGATTCTGTTTTTGATACAGATCGGTTTTTAGTTGAATTTACTTCTGTTTGAGTTAATGGACGATTGTAAATTCTGACATCATCAATTTTTCCACTAAAAAACCCCCCAGAACCTATTTTACTTCCGATATTCATGTAGTTTTTTGTAGGAGAAATAGTGGCAGGCTTTGTGCCTACAAACTCACCATCAACCATTATTGATATTGCCGTACCATTATAAACCATTGTAATCTGATGCCATTCGTTTGGTCGCTCAGGATTGGTAATAAGATTTGGAATAATGTACTTTAAGCTATCACTACCCGTACCGTTACCAATATGAAAAATATAACCTTTACCTTCAGAATTATCGGTAGTTGTTATCCACCAGTTCTTATTTAAAGTGCTTCCCCAGTCAATGATACCTGATTCGTTATTACCAGACCCAATTTTCACATAAGCCGAAACGGTAAATTTTTCGGTCGGGAACTCTCTATCATAAGAAATACATAGTTCGTCATCTACACCATCAAACACCATAGAGCTACCCGTAAGTGGCGTGAGGCGTACTTCCACACCGGGCACAGGATTACCCGAATTGGTTTCGACTTTTCCGCTCACCACACCATTGGGATTGACGAAACCTACGGCCTTGCTTAGGCTGCCAGCACCGAATACGTTTTTGGCTACAATGCTATATTCATAAAATTCGCCCGCTTGAGTATTGAAATCAAGGAAATCTCTTACATCTTCGCCCAAATCAGCAATGAATGAGCCATCACGGTAGATAACAAAGCCCGTAGCCGCCGGTGAAAGTGGGTTTACATTCCAAGAGATTTTGATGCGGTCTTTGAAATCACCCTGCGTGGCTATCAAAATTGGTGGCTGTGGTGGTAAATACCATGGGCTATATACACCAAAGCCTGCCTGAAAGCTTTGTGAAAGCATATTTTGAGTTGATGCCAAAGGCTGACCTGCAATTATCGTCGAGCGATTGTATGCCGAGTATGCATTTACTGATGAACCATAATTGAAGTACAATTCACCATATATTTTAATCTTTTCGTTTGGGTTACAGAGTGTATCGGTTTGGGCAAAACTGGGCATATAAAATGCAAGCGTAATCCAAAAGAATACAATTTTTTTGTATGTACTTTTCATAAGAATTTGTTTTAACATTAACTCAATTTTCTTATTTCGTCAATTAATTCTGATATATACATAAAAATTCATGTTTTTAGGGCGAGTTTCGGTGGATCCGGTACCACTTGTTGTACCACTCGCAGAACCTGAAAGGCTAACATAATGTTCGTGAGAACCGTCTTTAACGGTTGTGAGCGTTTGGGGTCCAGCAGTTCCTATATAATTGCCCGCAGCACCAGCTGTACCTTTAACACCTTGACTAAAGTAGTTATCTGTATAAGTATGGGTATGTTCACCAGCTGAATTTGTATAACCGGAGACAGAGACAGATGCAGAAAAGCTATGGTTATGGGTTTTATTATCATCTTCTTGTATCGTTGCAATCGTAGAGCTTTTAGTTCTATCAGGATCATTAGTTGAAGTTTCAGTTTCTTGAGCTCTAATAAATAACCCACCACCATCAGGTACATTGCCTCCACCAATAATTCCAGCTAATTTAGAACCAACCATGCTTCTCCCATCCATTGGTACCCAACAAGTCCCGTTAACTGTTGCAAATTGTGTAGGATTCAAGATCGAATATTTAACATCACCAACAGCACCCGAACAAACAACTTCTTGTGCTTTGGGTGAACCAAGTGAGTATGGGGCAAAAGTAAGCTCAGTGCGTGGAGTAAGCTCTGTGCCTTGTACGGTTACGCCAACAAAATAGGTACTGGCTCCCCAATTAAGGTTTTCGAGCGTTACAGTTTTACCAAGATGTGTGCTATATACGCCACCAAATACATTGAGTGTTTGGGTTTCTGTCCAAGCGGCTGTACCTCCTGATTCTTGGGTATAAAGTTTAAATATTATGTCCTGGCTGCCATCGGCCACGGCTTTTCCATTGGCATCTTTCAAGAAACCTTGGAGTGAAATTTTCTTAGCTTGTTGACCAGAAACATCAAAACAAGCAATTATGAGCATAATTAAAGTACAATGGATGAACTTTGAAAGACTAAAAGAATTTTTCATTTTATCAAAATTTTAATTTTAAAGGCAAATAACTGTATAGGTAAATATTAAAAATCTATTTATTAATGGCGAGATTCGGTAATATTGGATGTAACCTTATCAAGTTTTTGGTAATTGGTTTTTGCTGGATTTATCAACAAGATGCAACTTATTGATTTTAGTTTTTTTATCGCTGTGGAAATCCGTCGCTAAGGCGAACGGTCGCTGCGGCGAACCGTCGCTGTCTCAGTACTTAAATATGGACAAACTGATTCTTGAGTATCAATAAAAGTATTTTGCTAACACAATAACAGTTGTTATAATTTATGAATTTGTTAGTTTTCGGCGTTTATCTGATTCTTTGCTATCAATTTTCAAGAATAAGTCATCTAAAAAATAGCAGATTGCGATTCTAAAATTTTTCATTGAAAAGGGAATTTAAGTTTGAAAACCAAAATTGCCAGATTCTGAATGTTTTTGCTTTTTAAATCCTACACAACTTAAATTTTCGATGTAAAAAATGTTTGTATTGTCTTCGAAAGACACCTTCAAAGGAGTTAATAGCTATTTACTTTTACCTATCTTAAATCGCATAGTTATCTACACAAAAAATTTCGAATTTGTAAAATATAAGCAGGTCAAGCCTTAAAAAGTAACCAGATAAAAACTCGATTAAATTAGTTTATTTTCAAGCTTTGAAAATAAATTATAACAGTTATAGAGCAAAATAAGATAAATAGTTATAATGTCGCAGTAAACGAAATAGTAATGTTATTTTTTGGATAATTCTATTGACCACAAAAATACTTTTCAATGAAAATTGGAACAGTATTATATGCTAAGTTAGAATTTAATACGAATTTAATGCGAATTTTTAAAAAAGAACAACAAAATTGTACTTTTTATAAAATCGTAATTTAAATAGTCTCAGGCTATTTTTTAAACTGGGGCGACGGTCGCTGCTGATAAGCACTTATTTCTACATTTCTATGCCTTAAATATTTGTAGAGCGTCATTTTTGAAACTCCTATTTCTAAGGCAATTTGATTGACCCCCATTTTATTTTCTTTATAGTATGTTTCGGCAAGGATTGCTTTTTGTTCTGCATCTTTGGTCATGCCTTGTCGGCGGCCTCCTTTTCTACCTCTTGCTCGTGCCGCTTCTAAACCTGATTTTGTTCGCTCACGAATTAAATCTCTTTCAAATTCAGCAAAGCAACCTGAGATATTAAAAAATAGCCTACCTTGAGGAGTAGTGGTATCGATGGCATCATTGATGCTTTTGATTCCGACTTGTTTTTCATTAAGTTGAGCCACTACTTCTAATAGGTGTTTCAATGAACGCCCAAGACGGTCAAGTTTATAAACCACTACAATATCACCCTTCCGAACTTGTGATAATAAATTAGCTAATTCAATTCGGTCCGTTTTTGCTCCCGAGGCAGTTTCTTTAAAAATAATTTCGCAACCTTCTTTGTTGAGAGCATCAATTTGCAAATCCAACACTTGGTCTTTGGTACTAACCCGTGCATAGCCAATTTTCATAGGTTCCTCTTTACGATTGTATATAGTTATCCAATATTTCAGTAACAAAATTATACTTTGTATATTATACAACAATAATATACAAAAATAACTATAAAAAGAATTACTTTATGAATTAGTTTGGCTTATATAAAAAGTACAAACAAACGCACGTTTGTTTATACTTTCAAATCAATGATTTTTCAATAAAATAGTAGGCAGAAAAGAATAGTAACTTAATGAAATGCAGTTGAACTTTCAACTTTTGCCATTAGTACAAAATGAAATTCAATAATAAATCCAAATCAATGGATTTCTAATCGGTAAATTTCGGATTACCTCATCATTTTTCGGAAAATGGTCTAGCCTTTTCCAAGTATCAAACCAAGTCTTTTCTTTATATTTTTGATATCCAAAAATCAAAAAAGGCTGTGCCACGGGCCATTCATTCCAGTACATTACATCCTGTGGATTTTTCCAAGTCGCTTTATTTTCTACAAACGGATAAAGAAATTCAACGCCTTTTTTGAGGGTTCTGCCATCTTCTAAGGTAAAATCCCAAAGGTTCTCTTTTTCATTAGAAAGTATGTGGCAAACGGTGGTCATGGCATCTAAATTGAAAAGCGAATAGCCATAAGGTTTAGTCCTTTTGAGTTCGAGTGGAAAGCTGCCATCCTTTTCTATTTGACTAGGGAGTAAGACCGTTTTGAATCTGTTTTTACAATAATCCAGCATTTCTTGGTTACCAGTAAGTTTAGCAAATGAGGCTACCTGCATTACCCAACACGTTCCGTGGTTATTTTTTGCTTCTCTTTCTTCTACACCATAAGGATGTGAATTTACCCAAACTAAGTATTTTGAAAACCAATCTTTTACCTTCTCTAATTCTTGTTCATTGATAACTTTGGCATTTTGCATCACGAGTACCCCTTGGGCTACTTCCATCATTTGTATCATGTCAATCAAGCCTGTGCCACGTCCTGTTACTTTGCCTTTGATAGCTTGGGCGTAAAGCAATGATGGGTTCATGTAAGTTTTTTCGTCAATGAACCAAGCATTAAGATGTTCAAACGCTTTCTTGACGTATTTTTCATCTTTGGTTAGCATGTACGCCGATGCCAACGTACCAATTATCTGACTAAACCGAATCATTGCCTTGCGATGTGCCACGAAGTTGTTAGGATTTGACTGCCCATCTCTTTGAATATAAGGCCCGTTTGGGTCGTTTGGATTTTGCCACCAATAATCGCCTTCTGAATAAAAATCGTGTAAACCACCCGCAGAACGTTCGCATTGTTGAGCAGTAACCGTGATTGGCTTCTCGGTCATTGCAATTTTTGCGTTACTTAACACTTGGTTTTTTAGAATTGGGCTTACAGTCTTGAATAAGGAACTTTGTCCAATTCCAATAAATGGAAATAATACAGAAATAATCAATATTCTGGCAAAAACTTTCATTGAGTGTTTGTTATTTTGTAATAAAGAATTTTATCTCGACTGCTTTTGATTTGCTAAAAATTCTGACATTAATTTCTCATGGTCTTTTAACACAGCCTTGTATGCTGTTTTTGATGCAAAGTTTTCGATTTCTAAGGCATCTTTTTCATAATCATATAATTCCACAGCGACAGGTTTTGCCGTTGATGAAATGATTGTGCTTCTGTAATTTTGTTCGTACCAAGCCACATAACGGTAGCGTTTAGTCCGAATCGTATAACCCATCATTTTGTCTCCTTTTCTTGGATATTGGCTTTGTGTAAATGATTTTAGTTCAATTTTAGGGTTTTTCAAAACTGGAACTAAACTTTTTCCCGCTAAATCTGAGGGTGTTTTTAAACCTGCCATTTCAGTTAAAGTTGGAAAAATATCGACAAACTCACTTAACCCGTGGGCTTTTTGGTCTCCTTTAAATGCTGGCGATGCAATGATAAGTGGGGCTTTGGTGGCTTGTTCATAATTATCGTGTTTGCACCAAAGTCCGTGGTCACCCAAATGCCAACCGTGATCGCCCCAAAGCACAATAATGGTGTTTTTGTCTAATCCTTGTTTTTTTAATTCTTCCAACAATTTTCCTACCTGAGCATCCATATAACTTACAGCCGCATAATAGCCATGAATTAACTCTCTTTGAATGGCTTCTGATTGTGACGTAGCTTTTGAATCGAAACGCTCGAAATTACTCGAAAAATAGCCATTATACAGTTCACCAGAATTTTGAGCGGCATAATCAGGTGCTCCCACTGGCATTTGCTGAACACCAGAAATCTTGATTTTTGAACGGTCGTATAAATCCCAATATTTTTTAGGCGAAATAAAAGGTAAATGTGGTTTAACAAACCCCACAGCATAGAAAAATGGCTTTTCGTCTTTGGCAAACTTCCCAAGCATTTCAATGGCATTTTTAGCGACAACACCATCCATATAAGCATCATCTGGCACATCTGCTGACTCAACGGCTGGACCTTTATTGTTTGCCAAAAAATCAGTTAATTCTGTGCCTATAAGCCCTCTACTTTTGGCATCAGCTTCAATTTTAGCAATTTTTGCTTTCGTTTCGGGCAATTGATAGCCGTTTACAGGTTTTTCAAATCCTGCTGCATAATTGTTCGGAAATTTTCCATAAGATACAGCTGGAATCGTCCATGAAGGCACATCCATTCCTTTATCTACCGAACGTTGGTCAAACATTTTACCAATCGTCGCTGTAGTATAGCCATTTTCTTTAAAATATTGAGGGAGGGTGACTACATTGTGTACCATATCTCTAAGCTGGGTTTTTAAGTCCCAAATTCTGGTATAATCAGGTCGTTGGCCAGTCAATAGGCTGGCTCTTGTAGGAGCACAAACGGCTTGTTGGCAGTAATTATTCATAAAAACGGTTCCCATTTTGGCCAATCGATCAATATTGGGCGTTATCATTTGGCTTTCACCATAACAACTTAACATTGGTTTTAAATCATCTACGGCAATAAAAAGCACATTCGGTTTGTTTTGGCTTTGGGCAATAATGCTTGAAATTGAAAGCAAAAATGATAAGAGAGTAATTATTTTTTTCATTTTATAATTTGTTTTTCAAAAGATTAATTTGATTTCATTCCTGGCTTTAATAAGGCTCTGGGGCGATTGGCCTCTCCGGCTTTGGGTACTTGTGAATTGGTAAGAATGGATTTTCCTTTAACTACAAATTTTTGAATTTTTTGGTCGTTCACTTGATTGATATATTCTTTCGGGTCATTTTCATGAATATAGAGTTCTGTGCCTCTTTTACCTCCATCCCATTCAGTATATCGCCATTGTTTGTCGATGACTGTTCTGCCTAAAACATCTGCTTTTTGGGTGCTATCATAATGAAAAACCATACTTTTTGCGGGTGGAATTACTTGGTTTTTCCCACTTAAAAAAGGAACTAAATTTTTTCCTTCTAAATTTGGCTGAGTTAATCCGCCACTTAAAGCCACCAATGTTGGATAAATATCTAATAGTTCAACTGGCGAATTGACGACTTTTCCTTTTGGAATTCCAGCTCCTGCTATTATCATCGGCACATGGGTAGAAGCATCAAATTGACTTAACTTTGCCCAAAGACCATCATGATCCCCCAGATGAAAGCCATTATCCCCGACCAAAACGACGATGGTGTTTTCCCATAAAGAAAGTTTATCCATTTCATCTAATAAAAGTCCAATTTTTGAATCTGTAAATGAAATACAGGCATAATAACCTTGAATCGCCTCTTTTCTGTCGGGTTGAGAAAAACCTGATAGCTCAGTTTGTAAAGCCATTGGCGGTACATTGGACATTTTTGGTTCGGTTGGAATACTAATTTTGTCTTTTGGATATAAATCAAAAAAACGTTTTGGGGCAGTCCAAGGTAAATGCGGTTTATGAAAACCTGCCGCTAAAAAGAAGGGCTTATTCTCCTCTGTTTTTTCTCTCAAAAGCCTTAAAATAGTTTGTGTATTTATGGCATCACGGGTTTTTGAACCGTCTGATGCCAGTGCCAAAGAACTAGGTTTGCCGTCTCCTCCACCTTGGCGAGTTTCCACGGCACTTTTTTCTTCTGTATCTTGGCTTGGATTATCTTCGTAAAAATCCCAAGAAGTAGCATCGCTCATTTTGGGATTATGGAAAACCTTACCCGCACCTGCTGTGAAATAACCTTTATTCCGAAAATATTGAGGCAACATTACAGCATTTGGAAGGGCCGTTCTGGCTGAAACATTTAAGACATAAATACCAGTCGTTTCCGGTCTTCTGCCACTTAAAAATGAAGCTCTACTTGGATTACACAAGGGATATTGGCAATAGGCTCTATCAAAACGCACTCCTTTTGCAGCCAAACGATCAATGTTTGGCGAAAAAACTTCATTATTTCCGTAACAACCGAGTGAGGTGTTTAAATCATCAACTACGATGAAAAGAACATTGGGCGTTTTTTTAGTTAATTCTTGCGAATAAACGGGTTTTGAAAATAAAGATATGAGTACAAATATTTGAATAGCCTTAATCATCCGTGCCATATTTTAAAAGGTTAACTGTCCTAAAAACGAATTGTAAAATATTTCATCGACTTCCTTTGCCAATTTATCATAAGCAGGATTTGCATACATTTTTGCCGATATTTTAAGGATATTGACAGTTTCTTTATACTCTATTTTCTTTATTTGCTTATAGTCCCACGTTTTTTCTTTTTTGAGATAGGGTAAAATCCAATCTACGCATTTTTGAAGGTTTTTGCCATCGGCAGTCTGGTAGTTCCATAAATCAATATTTAGATGTTCAGCTAAACGTGCATTATGAAAAAAGCCCATCAAATTCATATTTACATATCCCCACGAGGTGGTGCGTTCTAATTCAAAAGGTTGACTTCCATCAGGTTTCAACTGACTTAGCATTCGTTTTTTTGTAGTTTCTATTTGACTTTTTGCCAAGTCCATTTTACCCAAAAACAAGGCATAAGATAGAATTTGGGTATCGTAATGTGTTCCGTGGTTATTATGCTCGTCGGCTTCGTCAATACCCAATGGGCTTTCAATCATCCATGTCAAGAAATCTGAAAACCATTTTTTTAAATCCTCATGATTTTCTTTTGACCAACTTTTGGAATTTTGCAATAAAATAGCTGCATCAATTACTTTATTCAAACCTCTGGTTTCAATCAATCCAATGCCTCGCCCAGTGTTGATTCCTGGAATACCTTGTCCAAAGTTTAGATTTGGATTTTGGCGGGTTTCCTTATCCAAAAACCATGTTTTGATGATTTTTGAAGCAAATTCGGCATAACGTTCGTCTTTTGTGAAGTAATAAGCCAAAGCCAAAATTTCAGCTTCGTCTTCAACTTTGTCCATTTCATCCGAATCTGTTATTAGATAGTATTCTGGATTTCGTTCTCCATCACGTCGGATATACGGTAATCCATTTGGCTTTGAAGGATCAGGCCACCAATACGGTCCTATACTCATATAGTCATGTTTGTCGCCGCTGGGTGGGATTTGCTTTTTGTGCATTACCGAATACAAATTCCCTTCTTTGACAATCTTATCTGCACTTTTTAAAAGACTTTTTAGAGCTATCTTTTTAGAAGGATCAGAATTATTGGCAAGGACTTTCAGATTTTTTGCTAATAACTCACCATTCAAAACTATCGTTTTAAGCGAATTTTGAGCATTTACAAGACTTGAAACAAAAAAAAGTATAACAAAACCCCAATGTTTAGAAGGTTTTGATACGATAATATTTTCGATATTCATATTAATAGACTGAGACGTGTTTTTATTTGTTCAATTTTCTTTTTCTCAACAACGCTTCCAAATAATAGTAATCAGCATAAACGATAGGAACGTCGATTTCTGATTTTGCTGGAAGATTACCCGTACTGTGAATCAACAAAAAACCTCTGTTTGTTAGTGGTTCAGCTTTATAGGTTTTGTTGAGACTTTTCATGATTTTATCCGCTGTTTCTTTATAAAAAACTGCTCTATCAGGAACCATTGTACTAAGCTCATAAAGAGCCGAAGCGGTGATTGAAGCAGCTGAAACGTCTCTTGGTTCGTTGGGTATTTTTGGAGCATTATAGTCCCAATAAGGCACTAAATCTTTTGGGGTGCTTGGGTTATTTAAAATAAAATTACCTATATTTTCGGCTTGCTGTAAATACTTTTTGTCGCCTGTTTCACGATAACACATCGTGTATGAATAAAGGCCCCAAGCTTGTCCTCTTGCCCAAGAAGATTCATCGCTAAAGCCCTGATGGGTATTTCTTTTGGTAACAGCCCCTGTTTTTGGGTCATAACCAATCACATGGTACGAACTAAAATCAGATCTAAAATGATTTTTCATGGTTGTATTGGCATGGCTAACCGCAACCTTATAAAACGTAGAATCTTTGGTTTCTTTAAATGCCCAAAACAGTAATTCAAGATTCATCATATTGTCAATTATTACTGGAAAATCCCATACTTCGGCGTGGTGATCCCATGAGCGAAGACTGCCAACCGTTGGATTGAAACGAGTAATCAACGTGCGTGCCGATTGAATCATGATTTCACGGTATTTTGGTTCTTTTGTGAGACGATAGCCATTACCAAAGCTGCAATAGATTTTAAAGCCCATGTCGTGCGTAACGCCATTTGTTTTTTCTTGTTCGATAGGTGCAGAAAACTCCTTGGCTTTTTCAAGCCATTTTTTGTCTTTGGTAAGTTCGTACATGTACCAAAGATTTCCTGAAAAGAAACCACTTGTCCAATCTTTTGAAGCCACTAAAACCAAAGTATCCCCTTTAGTTGTTCTTGGACTTACGCCTTTTGCACCATTGGCTTTTACCTTGGCTACCTCTTCAAAAGCATAATCAAACTGAGCTTTGGCGTGGTCAATGGGTGAAACTTTTCCTTCTTTGTTTTCTTTATTCTGAGCTTCTGCATTGAGTGACACAAATGCAAAACAAATACTTAGGGCTAAAATATACTTTTTCATGTTTTTTGATTTTTTATAAAATTCTTATTCAACAATAACTTTAAGTGGGTTTTCAATGCGGTTTTTGTATGATTGCAAATAGCTGAACCATGCTGTAGCCGTAGTGATTACATTTGCTTTGTTCCAAGCTGCCCCGGTATAGTACACAAATGGAATGTCTTTTTGTGAAGTTGCTTGGGTTAATAATTGCGTATTGCTAACGTTCATTTTAATAATTGGGGTAGAAAGAATCGTTCCTACACCCGTTATGCCATCTTCGCCCATTTGTGGTTCCCAATAACCCATGATGCCTTGTTTTTCATCCAATAACATCGTTCCTTGGTCTTTTCTTTTAATGATACCGACTACCAAATCCAGGCTTGGTTTATCTACATATTTGTATTGAGCCTCAATCCTATTGAGCTGAGAACCAGCATCTAAGCAAATGGTTTTGGTGGCGTTGACTTTCATCCCCGCTACATCCCAGTCATCGTATTCTAATACAAAAGTTGTTCTAAGTGGGCCATTGTCTAATACTTTCCAACGAACATAATTTTTGGAATAGTAAATCGAATCTCTTAGGTAAGGATAAGCGTTTCCTGCACCGCAGGTATAACCAACGTGGTAATAATCCATGCCATCGCCTAGGTTGTCATGGTATTTGCCTCTTTTATAACGCTCATTAATAACCATTCTACTGGTACTTTTCACCCAGACATCTATGCCGTAAGCCATTTCTTTTGGGGTTTGCTCGAGTGCTTTTCCGTACATTCGGAAAGCAATTTTATCATTTTCCCAAGCAAAATCATCTTTACGCTCGGGCACATAACGCCCGTAGGTTTTTGTGACAAAAACACTTGATTTTCCTTTCTGAATCAGAAGTTTAGTCGAAGCATTCGCTGCCAAATCTACTTGAACTAAGAGATTTTGAACAGTTTTTTCGCCCCGAAATTCCAATTGAAAAGGCATCTCTTTTTTGGTAAGGTTGTTGATTATCTTAAAATTGGATGTATCTATACTTGGATATTTTAGTAAAATATCCTTCCATGCAATCGCCACTACTTCTTCCTTTCGTTCTGACTTAGTAGGATTTGAAATAGTGATGCTTGTTTTTTGATTTTGTGCGATTACTGGATTTGCACATCCCCAACTGAAAGCCATCAAAATGAAGCCTAGTTTTTTTATATTAGTCATTATCTTTTTTCTTCGATTTTTTAGCGTTTTTTTCGACGTTGCTAGCATGACGCCCACTTCCATCTGCTTCATCCATAATTCCTCCCGCTGGATTGAGTTGCTCTAAAACTGCGGTCAAGCGTTTTTTAGTTTCGCTTGCTTCTTTATTTTCTGAAACATTGGCGACTAGATTTTCTTCAAAGGGGGCTTTACTCATATCAAAAAGCTCGCCTGTTCTGTTCAATTTGTAACCTTGGTCTCTTACGTACCATTGGTTACCCAATTCCATAAAAATCCATTCTCTCGGGTTTCCTTTTTGACCTTTGAGTTGTGGAACAAAACTTCTACCATCCAAAACCTTATTGTCTGGCAATTTTGCACCTGCTATATTTGCCAAGGTTGGTAAAATATCAGAACCGTCTATCAAATCATCGGTGGTTTTATTAGGCGAAATCACCCCTGGCCAATTGGCAATCATGGGTACTAAACTGCCTCCTTCCAGCATGGAGCCCTTTTTTCCTGAAAGAAGTTTGCCACCAATGGTTGCTTTTTGATATTGCTCGTTGGCAGTCCCGTTGTCACCCATAAAAACGATTAGGGTATTTTCTCGAAGTTTAAGTTCCTCCAAAGTCAATATTAATTTACCTACTAACTTATCCATATAAGCCACATTATCGGCATAAAAATCTTTGCTATAGGGTTTGCTATCAGGCGTTTCTTGTATCAAATTATGCACATGTGACATGGCATAATGAACATAAAACGGCTGGTTTTTATTTTGTTTGATGAAGTTTACCAATTGATTATGCATCAAATCAGGCATATATTCTTGATTACCCAATGTTTTGGTTTCTCCATTAACTAAGTAATCTTTTTTATTTTTTGCCCAATATCCACCACTACCTTTAAACGTGATATAATCGTCAAAACCAAAATCGGCGGGTGTCAAACCAAACTGACTCCATTTTCCAATCATAGCACTTTTATAACCTTCCGTTTTTAAGACTGTCGGTATTAATGTTTCTTCTGATGGTTTTATTTTTGCTACATTGTCTTGATTGACCGCACCCGTTCGAAAAGCATAACGACCGGTCAGAATCAAAGCCCTGGATGGCCCACATAACGGTGCGGTATAGGCGTGGGTAAATTTTAAACCATTTTTGGCGAGCTTGTCAATATTTGGCGTTTTGTTATTGTCAGAACCATAACAGCCTACTTCACCAGTACCTAAATCATCGGCAAGGATGAAAATGATATTTGGCTTTTTTGTAGTGCTTGATTTCGACTGCTTGGTTTGTGCACAAACATTTATAGTCAAGAATACCAAGAATAGAATAAAACTGTTTTTTTTCATTTTTCTATTTAAAATTTCCAGCACTAAGCTTCCTTTAATGCTTGTTGAACTTCTTTTAAAAATTTACTTACTTTTTCTTTTGGATCGCCTTTACCAAGTGTCTCAATTGGAAGAGACCCTCTATAACCCGATTCTTTAATAATTTTAAACAGCCTTTTTAAATCTGTTTTTACTTCGACTCCATCTATAAAAATGTTTTCCTTTACTTGCCAGTTTACTGCATATTGCACCGTTTGAGCAATTTGTGTATAAGGGTCGCCTTGATGATAACTGCCTACATCCAATATCAAACCGAACCATTCCATGTTGACCATTTTCATTATTTTAATGACATCATCGGCAGTTTGTATAAAATCATTATGGTTTTGAATGGCCACAATTACCCCATGCTTTTGTCCATATTCTACACATTCACGAATGTCTTTAACCATCCAAGTTGCTATTTGATCCCAAGTATATTCTTTGGGTCTAATTACTCCAGAAAAAACACGAATTACAGGGGCACCTAATTTGGAGGCCACTTCAATCCATTGCTTAATCATTTGGACATCTGCTTTACGTTTTTCCGGGTCAGGATTGGTATAATCATTTCTAATACCAGTTCCAGTGATTTCTAAACCCAATAAATGAGCTTTTCGCTTTATATGATATATATATTCATCAGAAGGGACTTGCGGATAATTTGGAAAAAAGTAACCCGTTAAATCTACCCCATCAAAATTTTGTTCTGCACAAAAATCCAATAAATCGTCTAAGTTCATAGACTTGTCGATTAAAGGAGTATTAAAAGAATAGGCATTTAAGCTAGTTTTTAGCTTACTTCTTTTTGACTTATCTTCTAAATTTAATGACTTTTCATCCTTGTTTTCTGCTATAACTGAACTCAGAGCGGGTACTATCATTAAGGACTTTACAAAATCCCTTCTTGAGGTTTCGGGTTTCATAATTTATTTATTTTATTGTTGAAACTGGAACAGGATCCATATCTGTAAATTTTTTAAAAATCAATCTTTCCCTTTTCTCCAATGTAAAGTATCGCCCTTAAATCGAGTAAGAGCTTTCATTTCGGTTGGAATACCCAAATCGCCTTGCTGATTCATCCAAGATTTTAATTCAGTAAATAAATTATCTTGGATAGCTTTTAACTTGGGGTCATTAGCCAAATTATTCAATTCATACTTATCATTTTTGATATTGTATAATTCTAATTCAGGGCGGTTTCTGTATAAACTGGCGTGGATGTTTTCTTTCTTATTGTTTTTAGTTTCTTCTAACCAACCTTCATACAATTTGTTGCCAGGCTTGGAAGCAGAGCAGTAAAAAGGCTCATTATAATTGAGATTCCAAATCAGTTTATAATCATGGTCTTGTACCGACCGAACAGGGTAGTTTTCTGAACCGTTGTTGATACCGCGGGTGGTATGAATGCCATATACATATTTTCTAATTTCAGTATTTTTACCTAACAAAGTGGCATAAAAACTTTTACCATCAAGGGTCATAGAACCTTCTTTATTTGCTCTTAAGGTAAGTGGGTCTTCACCTGCGGCCTCGTAAAGAGTAGGTACGACATCAATGTATTGTGAAAGAATGCTTGTGCGAGTTGCTGGTTTTATGGCTTTCGGCCAACGTGCGATAAATGCCGCTTTCAATCCCATATTATAGCAAGTCCATTTTCCAAAAGGTAAAGAAGTGCCATGTTCGCTGGCAAACATAAAAATAGTATTGTCTTTTTTGGGTTGATTATCAACAATTTTCATGCAGTGACCTACGAGGCTATCGGCATAAGTAATTTCGGCATAGTATTTTACCAATTCTTTTCTTGTCTCTTTGGTATCTACCATGTAAGGAGCAATTTTAAGTTTTTTGGCGTCATATTGGGCTGGATTTCCACGAGTCCAAGGGCCATGTGGTTGGTTGGATGCTACCACCAATAAATAAGGTTTGATTTTATCTTTGTTTATCCATGCTTCGGCATCGGCCAAATTTATGTCTTGCCCTTCGCCGTTGTCGCTGTCTCTGCCACCAAGGTATTCAAACGGGAAAGATGACAATGGAGCCGTATGCCTTTTCCCAATCAATGCTACTCGATACCCCATTTTTTTGAAGTGGGTAAAAACGCTGATTACGTCATCATAAACTTTGGCGTGGTTGGGATAACTGCCATTTTTTACTGGAAAAACCCCTGTGTATAAACTTTGGCGGGTTGGGCCACACATAGCGGTTGCGTTGTTCATATTATCAAAACACAAACCTTGTTGGGCCAATTTCGCCAAATTGGGCGTTTTCACATCTGGGCTACCATAAGGTTCGCAATCCACAGAAGTCATATCATCAGCGATGAAGAAAAGTATATCGGGCTTTTTCTGTAAATCATCGGTTGATTTTTTTGAAAATTGAATATATGATGCCAACAATGTAATAATTGCTATGGCACTCAGCGATAAGGCTAATTTTTTATACATTTTATTCATGAATTTAATTTGAATTGTTTTCTAACTGTACATATTTGTCAACAAGCACCTCACCCGAATTTGAGACTTTATTATTACTAAAAATATGAGTTGCTTTTACGGTATCTTCGAAAAAGAATAGTTTTTTATTGGTATTACATTCATTGAAAATATTGTTGTTCGTAAAACTTCGATTAATTCCGCTGATGAAGAAAAGCGGTTCTTCGTTTGCTGTTTCACAAGTTGAAATTTTATTTTCTGTCAATGTTAACCAAGGCCCCATCGTACTTTCATCTTTTCCGCTTCTGATGATGCTCAAGATTTTTCCTTTATTGTTGGTGAAAACATTTTTATTTATTTTCAAATTTTCAACATTATAATAGCCTTTTTTATCAGTTTCGGAATTGAAATTAAAGACAGTTCCAATAATGCTTTTAAACTGGCAGTTTGAAACCACCACACTATCTAAAACACTTGATTTGGATGCTTTAAAAAAGTCGCCATTTAGGTGCTCAACGGAGCTATTCCGAATAGAAAAACTACTGTGATTTGGATTGGCAGTTGTATCTGAAATAATGAAAGTTTTAGCGTTTGATTTTGAAAAGTCAATCTTCAAATCATTAATTGACAAAGATTTACCCGCCAAAATTTGAAAACAATAGGTTGATTTTAAATCGATTAAATTGAATTTTGTCGGCGTTTTCAAGGAAGAACTAATTATTACATCACCCGAAATATTGATTGGTTCAGTAAAAATGTATTCATTAGAAGTTAAGTTAATAAACAATTTTAAGTCTTTATTTTTTGCCAACTGTTCTATTAACTCAGCAACATTTTTACAATTTACCTTTACTTGTTTCTGTTTAATTTTGATTGGTTTATACCATTTTGCACCACAAAGATTGCTTGCATTCGACTCAATAGCTTTTAGTCTATTCAAGTCTGCAAAACCATTTTTGTTAGAAAAACCAAAGGATAATCTCGAAACGCCTACTTTTTGAATAGAATCATTGAGCGTAGTAGCGTTTTTGAAATCCCCCATCATTTCAAATGGATTCCTTGGATTTGGGAATAGTGTAATTTTGGAAAATCCTTCTGAAAGTGGCTGTTTTATGGTATTACTCACTAAATTACTCGCAAAAGTTATTCCCTTGATATCATCAAATTGATAGTATAAAAGCGTGTCTTTTGGACTATAAAAAATATTATTGACAAACTGCACTTTGCTTGGTGTTTCACTTCGCTCGGCATCGCTACCTTCGCAAAAACTTATCGCTGAACAATCGTTGAAAGTATTATTTGCAATCACCGCATTTGAAACGGAAACGTATCTGATAGCGGGCGAGTTGGGTACGCCATTCATTAAGGTTAAAGGTGAGCGAAAACCTACGCCACGGCATTTGTAAAAATAATTATTGACCACCATTTGGCCTTTATTTATCAAACGAACCCCACCAGTACCTTCTTTATCATTGCCTAAAAACACATTATTTTCGACTGTATTGTAATTCCCATGACGAAAAACCACACTTCCTTGACATTCTTTGAAAAGATTATTTCTAACCACGTTTTGACAAGATTTGATAGATATAATTTCAGCCTCACCATCACAATGCTCAAAGAAATTATCAGTAATTTGGGTATTTGAGTTGAATTCACAGGTTTCAGAAACACCTATTCGGATGATTTCACCCGCATTAGAAGCCAATGGAATACGTATCCCAAAATAATTATGGTCAATTTGGTGAAAGTTGTCTTTATTTATTTTACCCTCTAGCATAACTGCTATTAGCACACCAATATTCTTTTTATTTGAAAAACTACAATGGTCAACACGGTTGTTTTTACCATAAAAAGCCACCCAATAATTTTCTTTTAGCCTATTTGGATTATTAAAATCATCAATCACGGTATTGGTAACTCTACAATGATTGGCCACTTGTTTTTCGTCTATTCTAAAACTAATTACATTGTCATTGGCAAAGCCATTTTTAAATAATAGACCATCTACCACAATAAAATTACCGCCAAAATTTAATTTAGATTTGCCGGTAATCATTACTTTTCCAGCTATTTCAGCTTTGAAGATTATTGGCATTTTATCGGTTCCGTTGCATGTAAGGCTAATCACGACATCTCTCCATTCTCCATTCTTTAAGATTATTATATCGCCCGCTTGGGCAAGATTGTTTGCTTTTTGCAATTCAAGCAGATTCTTTACCTCGACGTTTTTCGACAAGGAGTTAAAAGAAATGAATATCAAAAGGCTAAAAATCAATAATTTCATATTTTGTCTATTTTAAAATCTAACAATTTATTTGGCTGGTTTCCAAGGCCATGGTTTTGCTTTGGTTCTGAGAGCTTCGGTTTCCCATTTTTGAGCCATTTCTTTGGTTTTGTCAGGGTTTTTTGTGGCTAAATTATTTCGTTCGGTTGGGTCGTTTTTCAAATCATACAGTTCCCATTTATTTTCATCAACTTCGCCAAAAGTCTTTTGCTTTCCAGTTTTTGAAACCAATTTCCAATCGCCTATTCTGATAGCACGATTGGCGGAATGTTCCCAAAAAATAAAATCTCGGACTACGGGTTTATTGATAAATGCTGGCACAAGACTTTTTCCCTCCAATGCTTGAATATCATTCCCATTAAATTGTTTTGGATAGGTTAAACCTGTTATTGCTAAACACGTAGCCATGACGTCAATCAAATGAGAAGGCTGCGTTCTCAACTGTCCTTTTGCGGCAATACCTTTAGGCCAGTGAACAATCAAAGGCGAGGCAATTCCGCCTTCGTGGGTATATTGCTTATAACTTCTGAAAGGCGTATTTGATACATTTGCCCATTCTTCCCCGTAAGTTGACCACGAGTTAGCGTCGCCAGGCATTACCCCTCTGCCACTTTGTACGAATCTTCCATCACGGGTATATTCAGGTTTTTTATCTAAAAAAATGGCTTCTTGTGGCGTTGGCTTTAATACTTTTTGTGCCTCAGTAAGCGGCTTTGCTGGTTTATCCGTCTCGACTGGTTCGGCACAACCTCCGTTGTCGTGCATGTAAAAAATAACTGTGTTCTCTAATTCGCCTTTCTTTTCGAGGGCCGTAATTATTTTGCCAATACCTTCGTCCATAATGTCCACCATAGCGGCATACACTTCCATTCGTTTTACCTGCCAATCTTTTAGTGGTTCATCTTTCCAAGCAGGTACGTCTACACCACGGTCGGTCAGTACACATTTATCGCTGATGATTCCTAATTTTTTGAGTTTATTGAATCTTTGCTCTCGCATCACATCCCAACCTTTATCATAGACGCCCTTGTATTTTTTTACATCGTTTTCTGGGGCATGAAGTGGCCAATGAGCGGCCGTATAAGCTACATAAAAGAAAAAAGGTTGCTGTTTTGGATGTTCCTGAATGAATTTTACGGTGGTGTCGCTGATGGCTCGGGTATAATAAAAGTCTTTGTGAGGAGCAACGAACGTGTTATTGCTAATCAAAGTGCCAGGGTCATAATAACTGCCCGAGCCGTTGAGCGTACCGAAATAACGCTGAAACCCACGTTGTAAAGGCCAATTGCTTTTATCACCGTTCGGTTTCATGTCTTTGGCTATATGCCATTTACCGGTCATGTAGGTTGCATAACCCGCTTTTTTAAAAACCTCAGCCATCGTAACAGCATTTTTACTCAAATCGTCCGTATACCCTCCTTCGGTATAGTTTTCCGTAGAAAGATGCCCCATGCCTGCTTGATGCGGATACAAACCCGTGAGCAAAGCCGCCCGTGTGGGACTGCATCGAGCAGTATTATAAAAGCTCGTGAAACGTAAGCCATTGGCTGCCAATCGGTCAATATTTGGTGTTTTGATTTCTGAGCCAAAACAACCAATGTCAGAATAGCCCATGTCGTCTGTAAGAATAACGATGACATTTGGCTTCTTGGTTTGAGCAATTATGGCTGAATATCCAAACAAAAGGCATGTTAGGACGAAGAAAAAGGGGAATTTCTTAGGGCTTATTTTGAAGTTATTCACGGAAACGAAATTAAAATTATTTATCTGCTACACATCTAAACCCCAAATGTTCCATGCCCGAATCGGGCGAACTTTTCATTCGGGCTGCAACTCTATAACCGCTACAATAAGATTCATTGCAAAGAAATGAGCCGCCACGCATGGTTCTTTTGGGTACCGTTGGTTCGTCGGGGTCGTAGCTACTTTTGGGGCCTTTAGGGTTTTCAATGACCTTTATATTAGCTATTTGCTCATAATAATCGTGGTGATATAAATCGGCACACCATTCCCACACATTACCTGCCATATCATACAAACCGTAGCCATTTGCCGCAAAGGATTTTATAGGTGAAGCACCATAAAAACCATCTTTCGTGTCATTTTTATATGGAAAACTACCTTCCCAATAATTACATTTATTTTTGCCTTGTTCTACGTTTTCATTTCCCCAAGCATAAACATTATTTTTAAGATTTCCTCTTGCGGCAAATTCCCATTCGGCTTCCGTAGGTAATCGTTTGCCAGCCCATTGGCAATAAGCCATGGCATCGTCCCAACTAATATGGACAACTGGAAATTTATCTTTACCCTTTATGCTGCTATTGGGGCCTTTTGGGTGTTTCCAGTCTGCCCCGTGAGTCCATTGCCACCATTGACTATAATCTTGTAGATTTACGGCACTTTGAGTAGGCACAAAAACCAAGGAGGCTGCTTTAAGCATTTCAGGTTTTGGCTTTGGGGTATTAGGTGGCAAAGTGGCTTTGATTTCTTCCCAGTTTACATCTTTTTCGGCAGTGGTTATATAGCCCGTGGCTTTTACAAATGCAGCAAATTGTTCATTGGTTACTTCGGTAATATCCATAAAGAAGCCATTGAGTTTTACTTGGTGTTTAGGCAATTCATCCCTTCTACCTTGCTCATTATCGGCCCCCATTTCAAAGGTTCCGCCTTCTATCCAAACCATACCGTCTCGATTTGTGGCAACATTGGTTGTTGTAGAATCTGTGCCTTTATTTTGGGCTGCAAATCGACTTGGTATTTTGGAAGTACAACAAGTCATGGCTTCCGCTTTCTTCTTTTCATTATATTTATAAAAAGAAAAAGCCGCTATACTTGCTATTGCTACTGTTAATAAAACCCATTTTAAGTTTTTCATTTTCTTTAATTTTTTATCCAAATAACGCCAACATCTTTTTTGAATACAATTTTTGAAACATCAAATACCATTATTTCTTTTTCTGAAAGTTTAATTTGATGAACGAGAAGGCGTTGGTTGATAGCTTCGATTACAGATTTATCAGTTAATTGTCGTCCAAAGTAAAACCCATCTTTTAAAACCAAATCTTTTATTTTTATTTGTGAAAAGCCTTTTTCTGATGTCGCTCCATTGGTATAAAAGTTATCAGTTAAAGTATAAGTCGAAGTTGGGTCTTCAATTACAATAGGTTCGATGTGTTTTCCGACGGTATTTACTACGGTATTTCCCACCAACAAAACATTTTTAGGGGCAACCAATAGTTTACCTTTGTTTTTATTTCCAACGCCAATTTTTATGGCTGCCCCAACCGAATTAACGATTGTATTATAGGCCACAATGGCATTATCGGCAGGATAATACTCATTCAAAGCCGAGTTTTCTAAACCAGACATGACCGTTATTGGTGATTTTAGGTCTTTGTCACTCCCTTCCAGATTTTCTACATAATTATTAAAAAAAGTATTGTTGGGATTGATGACTCTCAGCCCTGCACTTTCTTTTCTGCCCGCCTTACCGTTGATATAATTACCATAAACAAAACACTTTTGTCCGTGTCTGATTACCATACCGCCATCATTTCCGATGAAAGTATTGAAGCGATAAATATTATCCCAGCTTTTATTACTCACTACTTCCGTTTCGATGCGTTCGTCTTCAAAATAATTATATTCAATGATATTAAAACCGTGCGAAAAAGAAGTTGTACTTGTTCCCACTCTGATTTGTTCACCCCCGTTTTCTGAAAAAGTACGATAACCAAAATAATTATTATCAATATGATGATGTGATGAAGCGGCAACATCCGAGCCTGGGACATAGCCTTTTTCTTGTTTGTATTCTACAACCAGCGTTGGCCCTTTATTAGTTTTTCCAGAAAAATAGCACTGCTGAACTTCATTGTATGTCCCTACTAGATTGACATAATAATTGATTTTCCCCGTTGTTTCAGCATGAGTATAGTTTATTATGGCACAATTACTGATTTTTGAATGATGGGCTTCTTTACTGCCAATAGCAAAACTAATGACGTGCTCTTTGTCTTCTAGTGTGCATTTTCCTTCAAACAAAAAGCCTTCGACTTGTAAATAATTACCGCTTAAAAGTAGCTGAGAATTACCTGAAAATGAAACTTTTCCTGCCGTTTGGGCTTTCAATACGATTGGTTTTTCAGCCGTACCATTTCCTTTAAAATTGATTTTAATATCCACATAATTACCATCTTTCCAAACAATAACGTCACCCGCTTTTGACTTTGACAAAGCAGTTTCAAATTCGTTTAAATTGTTTACTATGAATTCGGTAGCGTTTGCTTGAAAACAAAGAAAAAGTAAAATGAATATGAAAAGTTTTGTGGTCATTTTTGATTCATTTTGAAGAAAGCCAACATTTTAGCATTCATTTCTTTTGCAGTTGTTGCATACTTTTTTTCTTTCACTACGTTCACCTTCTCTAATGGGTCTTTTTCGTAGTCATACAATTCACTGGCATAGACTTTTTTAGCAGAATAGGGTTCGTTGCTGGTAAAGTCACTCATCCAAAGCACATACCGATATTTTTCAGTTCGCATGGCATAGCCCATCAATTTATTGTTGGCGTAACCCAAACTTTTCTGTTCTTCTTTTTTCAATTTTCTAGGATATTGACTTACCGAAAAGTCTTTTACCTTCACTTTGTTATTGACCATAATCGGCTTTAAACTTTTGCCATCTAAAAAATTAGGAATGGGCGTACCTGCCAAATCACATATTGTCGGAAAAATGTCTAAATGCTCAGTCTGAGAACTTGATTTTCCTGGTTTTATTCCAGGTGCGGCAATAATGAGAGGAGCTCTCGTTGCTTGTTCAAAATTGGTATGTTTTTCCCATAAATCATGATCGCCCAAATGCCAACCGTGGTCGCCCCAAAGTACAATAACCGTATTGTTTAATGTCCCTAATGAATCCAGCGTATTTAAGAGAATTCCCACTTGGGCATCCATGTAAGAAACCGCAGCATAGTATCCATGAATCAATTCTCGTTGCTTTTCTTCTTTAATATTGACATGAAGACCGCCCTCTTCGTTATAAGTAGCAAAGGCGGGAATATCTGTATAATTTCTTAATTCTCCCGAACGGTGATAAGCCATTTCAACACCATTTTTTGAATGCTCTTGAAAAGTCGCCAAAGGCATATCAGCATCTTTGTACAAATCCCAATATTTTTTGGGTGCTACAAAAGGTAAATGTGGCTTATGAAACCCAACCGCCATAAAGTAAGGTTGGGTATTTTTTGAAAATTTTATCAATTGTTGTTTTGCCAAAAGAGCATCTACACCATCGGTGTAGGCATGGTCTGGCACGTCCAAATTTTCAAATGAAGGGCCTTTTCTACTGGTTGGATTTTCATCGTCACCGTCATCTGCTTTAGCTTTTTGAACTTTTTTATCGAAGAAAGCCTTCATTTCGGTCTTTTGGTATTGGCCGTTGGCTGGTTTACCCAAACCATTAGCATAGTCATTATCCTGCTCCAAAAGATAGGGCACACTCCAAGAAACTGGATCTACTTTTTTAATGGCACTTGAAGGATGGAAAATTTTTCCGACCCCCGAAGTAGCGTAACCTTGCGTTATGAGATATTGAGGAAGTGTAATAATATCGGGGTTTATATCCCGCATTTGGGTTTTTAAGTCCCAAATCTTAGTATAATCGGGTCTTTTACCTGTCATTAAGCTTGCACGGGTAGGTCCACAAACCGCTTGTTGGCAATAATTATTCATAAAAATAGTTCCCATTTTTGCCAAACGGTCAATATTAGGCGTCTTTATTTGTGTGTTCCCATAACAACTCAATACGGGTTTTAAATCATCCACTGCAATAAATAGGACGTTGGGCTTGCTCTTTTGTTGGGCAAAAATGCTTGTTCCCAATAAAATCAGGAACAAGCTAAATAATGACACTTTTTTCATTGTAATTGATTAGTAACCAGCGTTTTGAGGGATTATAATTTGAGTATTGTTATCAATTTCTCTTTGTGGAATTGGCAATAATAAACGATTGGGATTGGCATTTGTTTGCAAATCTGTCACAGACAGCCTTGGGGCTGAATAGGTGCTGTAATGACTTGGATACATCAACGCAAAGTGGTCTTGCAATGTTTTTTCTGCCGTGATAGTTGTAAATGTTGTATTGAATCTCAATAAATCGAACAGTCGTTGGTTTTCAAAAGCAAATTCAAGTCTTCTTTCGTCAGATAATGCCTTCTCAAAAAATGCTACTGAATTCACTTGTGTAGCCGTTAAATCTGTCAATGCAGCACGTTTACGAACTTGGTTGATAAGTGTCAAACTCGCAGGGGTATTTCCTTGTGCTTCGGCCAACATTAATAAGACATCAGCATAACGAATGACTGGCCAATCGCTTTCAGAATCTTTGGCGACAACCATCACAGAAATATGTTTTTTTGGATAAAGTTTTGCGGCAGTCCCCGTTCCGTATACGCCAATATTTACCGCTTTTCTTACATCAGTGGTTGTATATAGGTTGTTCACCTCAGATGTTGGGTAATTATAACCACTGCCATCCCCATTGGCTACTGCAGCACCGCTATTTAGAGGTGCAAAAAGGTTAGAAAATTGAGAACCTAATCCCAAACCACCTGCTTTGTAACGAACAGCGAAAAGAATTTCAGAACTCATTTCTGTCGCAGTCGAGAAGATATTTGCATAAGAAGCAAGTAAACTATAACCACTATTGGCAATAATATCTTGCAGCAAAGTAGCCGCTTCAGCTTTTCTATTGAGTGTAAGATAAACCTTTGCCAATAATGCCTTTGCAGACCAAGCATTTGCTCGTCCTAAATCAACGGCCGGGATAGACGCAAATTTCACAGTACTACCGTTGGCTGCTGCGTTCTGTAAATCAGCCACAATCAGTTTGTAAATCTCCTCTTTTGAAACTCGATTGATATCTTTTGCCTCCTGTGGTGTAACAGGCTCGTGTGCCAGAAACACACCACCATACAATCTCACCAAATTAAAATAATGATAAGCTCTGATAAATGAAGCTTCGGCAGAAAGTTTTTTACGATTGGCCACATCAATTGATATTTTGATTTCACCAAAAGTCAATGCCCCTGAACCTGGGTTATAATTTGCCCGTAATGCATCAAGTACAAGGTTGGTATTACGAATATTATAGTAAACTGACAGCCAATAATTATAATTGCCAGCATGTGAAGTACTTGGATATAACATGTCCAATTCACTCAAATCACGGTTTACTTGTGAACTACTTCCTGTTGCCCCCATGACAGAATTGTCACTTCGAAGCTCGGTAAGCGTCCATTCTTCGACCAAGGTTTTTTGCATGCCGCTATAACAGCCTGTCAAGGCACTACTCACCTCTGCCTGATTTGAATAAAACGTACTGGCATTTAGGTTTGATTGCGGATATAAGTCAATGATATCATTACAACTGCTTAAACCCACAAACGTAAAAAGGATAATATATTTAATTGCTTTCATTGAAAAGTCGATTTAAAATTAAAAGTTAACGTCAATACCAAAAATAAAAGTTTTAGGAATTGGAAAACTACCTCGTTGGTATCCATCAACCAACGACGAGCCATAAGCACCATTCGTAAAGCGTCCTTCGGGATTTAAGCCTCTGTATCCTTTTGCAGTATGAAAATAAAGGTTTTGCCCAGAAAAATAGACCCTCAACGACTTTAATTTTGCTAAACTTGCAAATTTGGATGGTAGTTTATAGCCTACATTTATATCTCTAAGTGTAAAATAAGATGCGTCTTCCACTACGTAATCGGTCAGAAGCCAATTAAAACCGTTTGTATTATATGGCGTTTTTCCATCTCCAGGAAACATTGGGCTTAACCAACGATTGGCATTATAAGCTCTATTTTTTTGTTTTGCCTCATTATAGTTTGGGTCTCCATTGATTAGTGATCCGCCTTGTACACCTTGCAATGAAAAGCTAATATCAAATGCTTTATAATTAAAGTTATTTGTTATTCCCCAAGTAAAATCAGGATATGGATTCCCAATAACAGTTCGGTCATTATTGTCAATGATTTTATCACCATTTATATCTACCAATTTTAGTCCTCCAGGAACAAAATAGTTTGTCAAACTACTCTTTACACCATCGGCTTTGGCTTTATCTACCTCGGCTTGTGAAAGCCATACGCCATCGGTTTTATATCCAAAAAATTGAATCAAAGGGTCTCCTACTTTATTCTGATATACTTCTGTACGTTCTCCTTGATTCAGTAAATAAGCTTCATTTCCTAATTCTAAAATTTTGTTTTTGGTATTCGAAAAATTAGCGGAAGTTGTCCATTTAAAGTCTTTGGTAGAAATATTTCTTGTCGTTAATTCAACTTCTATTCCTTTGTTTTGTAAACTTCCAATATTATTCCAAAAAAGCGGAACACCAATAAACGCCATTGATGATTGTTGAAGCAACAACTTATCTGTTTTCGACTGGTAAACATCTACAGACAATTCTATTTTATTTTTAAGAATACCCAGATCTATTCCTAAGTTAGTTTGAAAGGTACTTTCCCAAGTAATATTCTTATTGGCTACAATTGTTGGCGAAGTTGATTGCCCTGCAACCAAGTTTCCATTGCCTGTACCTAATGGATAATTAGCTGAATACATTAAATCAACAAAACCAAAATCAAGAATTCTGTTATTTCCAGATATTCCATAACTTGTTCTTACCTTTAATTTATCTAACCATGTAATGTTTTTCATAAACTTTTCCTCAGTTGCTACCCAACCAACTGAAACCGACGGGAATGTTCCCCATTTATTACCCGGTCCAAAATAAGAGCTACCATCTGCACGAAAGCTTGCCGAAACTAAATACTTATCATTAAACTCATAATTTACTCTACCTAAATATGATAGTAAACCAATTTGATTAATTGTACTCGTGGTTCCTGCTTTATCAATTTGTGAAGCATTATTGATGGTTCTAATCTCATCACTTGGGTAGTCCAAACCTGTTACTGTACTTCTACTCACTTTGGTAGTTTGAGCAGTATAACCAATCAATGCATTGATTGAATGCTTTCCTAAGGTTTTGACATAATTTAGCGTATTTTCTGAGAGTAAATCAACTAAGGAGTTGTTTGTATAAACACCCTTGCTCACTATACCATCACCCGTTGCATTGCGATTTGCCCAGTTTAAACCTGCCGAATTATTGACATATATACTTGCCATAGTTTTAAAATCTAAGCCTTTCGCCAAATTAAAGGTAAGATTTCCTGAACTCTGTAATCGGTATTCATACGTATTTATATCTTGGCTTAGTACTGAAGATTTTGGATTATTTTGTGACGAACCTGTTTGTGGACCAGTTGGGCCGGTTGATGTCCAAGTTGAGCCATCAGGCATTAAACCAGAGTAAACTTGATTACTAAAATGTCTTGGATGTGCAAAATCTCCTGCTTGAATGTTTGCCCACTGAGGAACATTTCTTACCCACGCAGCTGATTGTTCAGTATGATAAACAGGAAGAGAACTCGGAAAACGCATAAAATTTGTATAGTTTTCAGACGGTGTTTCTCTTGTCGAATATGATGGATTAAGGTTTAATGATAATTTAACTCTTTTGGTTAAATCTACATCAACTTTTGCTCGGATATTTAATTTTTCATAATTACTCTTAAACATCATGCCTTCATCAGACTGATATCCACCAGAAATAAAATAACGAACATCTTTTTTCCCACCCGAAGCACTCAATTGTATGTTTTGAAATTTTCCAGACCTCAATGATTCACTTTGATAATCAGCCCCTTTGCCACCTAACATTGTTTGTTCGATGATGTAGGCTGCTCTATCATTGTCTCCTGCTGTATTTGCAATAGTTTGGGCTGGAGCACTGGGGTCTGTTGCCCTTAAAGCGGCTTCTTTAAATAATAATTCTACATACTCGGTAGCTGACATAATATCATATCTCTTATAGGGCGTTTTTTGACCAATCGAATATTTGAAAGAATAAGTTGGTTTATCAGATTTTCCGCTTTTGGTAGTTATTAAAATTACTCCACTTGCTCCACGTGAGCCGTAAATGGCTGCTGAAGCAGCGTCTTTTAAAACTTCTACCGACTCAACGTCAGCCATGTTTACAAATGCAAGCCCATCTGGAACTGGCTGTCCATCAACGACAACTAATGGTGTTGCCCCTGCATTAACCGAACTGATTCCTCTGATTGTTATCTTTGGAGTTGCTCCAGCTTCTGAAGAAATATTTTGAATTTGTACACCCGCTATTTTTCCTTGTAAGGCTTGGTCAATTCTTGATACAGGTGCCTCATCTAATCTTTCATTTTTGTATTTTGATACAGCACCTGTTAAGCTCGACTTCTTTTGAGTACCATATCCAACGACGATAACTTCGTCCAATGCTTTATTGTCCGAACTAAGAACAATATCTACCTTGTTTTTATTTCCAACAAGCACCTCTTGGCTTTCATAACCTACGAAGCTAAACACCAAAGTTGTTTTTTCATCAATCGACTTAATCGAATATTCTCCTGCCCCATCTGTTGTAGTTCCACGAGTTGTACCTTTTATAGTAACACTAACACCTGGTAAACCATCCCCGCTAGAAGCATCCGTTACCTTTCCCTTTACATTTTTTTCAATGATTGAATACTCAGTTTTATTACCAATATTTGACATATTGATATTTGCCAAGAGCGATTTTTCGGTAGATTCGATTGGTGTTATACTTTCCACATTATTTTCTTGAAATCGCTCATTCGATAATCCACCTATTTTAATGCTCTTATCTGCAAAAACTGTATAAGAAGTACGGTTTATTTTTTTGTATTTTAAACCTACGGGTCGTAGTACATTTTCAAGATTTTGCTCAAGACTTAAATCCGTATTGACCAATCTACTGCTGATTGTAATTCCCTGCACAGCTTTAAGTTCAAATAAAATGTCTGCTCGATAATGATTTTTTAGGTCATTTAATACATCGTTCAGTGAACGAATTGCTTCGTGCTTTGATATCTCCAATGGCCTAGTTTGCTTTGCCATAGCAAACATCTGCGAATGGCTCGGTAAACCCGAAATTAATAGAATAACCATAAGCCTCCACGAAGAAGCTTTTAGTAAACGTTTTATCATTTTGGTAAAGGTTAAATATAAAATATTAAATTATTTTTCTGAAAGTTGTACTTTGTCCTCTTGCCTTATTACGTTAATATCTAAGAGTTCGGAAATCGTGTGCAGAAGTTCATCTACATTTTCGGCACGGAACGAACCCATTATTTTTCGTTCAGCCAATTCTCTATTATTTATTGTAACTTTTAGACCATAAGTTTCCTCTAACATTTGAGCTACATCCGAAAGTTTTGTTTCATCAAAAACGAAACGTTTTTCTTTCCACAATGAAAAATTGGATGGTTGTATAACTGGTTTTAATAGAGCTTTGTTATTTTTATTAAAAGTAACAAGCTCGCCTGGTTTCATTATTAATCGTTTAGTAACTTTGCCTTCTTTATAATTTACCAAAACCTTACCTTTCTTTAAAACAATATTTGCACCTCTTGTACGTGCAAAAACAGAAAACTCTGTACCTAACACAACCACTTCAAAATTTTTATCCGTTTTTACAATAAATTTTTGATTTATTGAAGAATGTGTTACCGAAAAATCTGCTTCTCCGTTTAAATAAACCTCTCTCTTAGCATCTCCAAATCCCCAGCGTGGTACTTTAAATGATGAATTGGCATTGAGTGTCACTTGGGTACCATCTGTGAGTACAAATGACTTCACTTCGCCGTATGCTGTTCGATAAGTTGTATAAATGATTGAATCTTGTAATAACCATAATCCAATTGATAAAAATAATAATATTGATGCGGCTATGGACCATTTTACAATTATAGATTTTCTACCTAATATTTTTAAAGGTTGTCTTACTATTGGAGCTTCGGAGTTAATATTTAAAAAGTTTTTATAACGTTCAGCCAAAACTTGGCTATCGGGATAATATTCAAAGTTGCTATTTTCCCATTCTTCCAACCATTTATAATATAATTCTTCATTTAAAGGATTTTGTAACCAATTATCTATCTGTTTTCGCTGTAAAGGTGTGGTCTTATTTGCGAAATTATCTAATATCAGCTCTTTTGTAATATCAGTATTCATATTTTTTTCTTTTTTAGCATGTTGTTTTTTATTTAAAAACCCCTTAGTTTTTATTAATTCAATAATAAAAATACAATCAGTCCTACTGAGAAAGTAAGGTAGTCTTTCATGCCATTCTTTAAAATAGTTAAACCCTTGCTTAGATGAGCTTCAACAGTTTTTAAAGAAATTTTTAATTCATTGGCAATTTCTTGGTGCTTTTTACCTTCAAATCTACTCATTAAAAATACTTTTCTACATTGCGGTGGCAACGACTCTACCAACTCTTTCACTCTATTATAAGATTCTTCAAATTGAGTAATATTATCAGGGCGAAGGCTATCAGAACTCATATTTTGGTCCGTATTCTCTAGGCTATCTAAACCCTTAAACTCTGACCTCAAGTAGGAGTATGCTTCGTTTCTAACGCTTCTAAAAAGATAAAAACGATAGGAGGAATTAATTGAGTTAAACACCTTTTTTGTCCAAAACTTAACAAAAACATCGCTCACAATGTCTTCAGCTATTTCTCTTGAGTACACATATCTCACAGCATGACTACACAAGGCTCGATGGTACCTTCGAAACAACAACTCACAACCTTCTTCAGGGCTTTGGTCAAAAGCTCTCTTAATAAATATTTCATCATCTGAGAATGATTTAGTATTTACCTCAATTTCCAACTTCAAATCAGAGTCTTTTAATATTGAAAACTCTGTTTCTTGTAATAAGTTGTTTGACCTTTTAGGTACCTGTTCCTGCATTTTATGTCCATATAAATCTGACCTCTATTTAACTAGACGCAAAATCTAATAAATACCCTTAGTCAAAATATAATATTTTTTATGAAATTTTGTGTTTTTCTGTTTTAATACAAATTGATTGTTGATAATTAAAATTACAGCTTGTATTGCCTTACATCTTTTATTCATTTCTGACACATTCTCACGGCTAAAGACAACTAGGTTCTAATATCTACGCACAAGCTAATGCTTCACGGATTACGATGCAAGGCGATGCCCACGCCTAAAATATTGTTTGAATGTCTTGTCCTGAAATAGCTTGACTACAAGGCATTATAACTATGATTATCAAGCAGGACTTGGAATGCTAAAAAGTAGTATGGAGGGGGAGGAAATTGTTTCGAAAGTTAGTAAAAAAGGCACATAAAAAATACTTTTTCAAGTCGTTTTCATGTTTTTTTAAACAAATGTCCGAATAATCATAAAAATATGATGTCAATACTATTTGTTACAAAAGTTCTAGATGGTTTCAAATTTAATGTACCAAGAAAATTTTTCTGTAGTTGAATCTTATTTAAAATAGGCGGGATTTTGTGGCCTGCATTAATTTCTATGGTGAAAGTCACCAATATGCGAAACTACAAACCGTTAGCGGTAAGCATAGAAGACCCCATAAGACCACTAAAAATCTGAGCTAAAAATACAATTGCATTTTTATTTGTACAGACCGTTCTGTTTGAGTATATTTGCATCGTCAATTAATCAAAATTTACTAATGAACATCAAACATGACAAAGAAAATGTATTAAAAACAGGACTCAGCTTATTTTGTAATAAAGGCTATAACAGTCTTGGTATTGACGAGATATGTAAAGTAACAGGAATGACCAAAGGTGCGTTTTATAATGCATTTAAAAGCAAAGAGCAGTTTTTAATTGAAGCCATTTTGCTTTATGCAAAAAACAACGTGAACCGAATAAAAACCCAACTTAAATCAAATACTGATAAATCTGCTTATGAACGCCTTTTTCAATTTTATATCAATATGCTTGAAGTACAGCCAAAAGTGAATTTTATGGGTTGTTTTATCAATAACATTATGTCTGAATTAGGGGCTGCAAATGACAAGGTTGGATTAGCTTCTACGCAAGCATTTGATGAATTTATAGATGCAATAGAACCGACAGTTAAGGAAGCTCAACAAAATAATGAATTGAGTTCAGAATGGAACTCCAGACAAATTACAGAACTTTTTCATTCGACATTTTATGGTTCTCTTACCAGAGCCAAAAGTTCTAGAGACAATCAACAAAGCATTAACACAATGAAATTATTATTCAACAATTTAAAAACAAATAAATAAAAATGGGAAAAATAACAACAATTAAAAGAGAGATTGAAATCAATCAATCAAAGGACAAAGTTTGGAACGCTTTAGCAGACTTTGGTAACATTTGCCACGGACACCCTGCGGTGAGTAAATCATTTATCACTTCTTCCCAAAAAGATGGAGTTGGTGCAACTCGACATTGTGATTTTACAAAGATGGGAGCAAGTGCCGAAGAAAAAGTAACGGAATGGAATGAAGGTAAAAATATCAAAATTGAAGTTGCCGAACTTAAAAAAATGCCCGGAATTGATACTATGGCGTTAGACTTGGCTATCAGACAAAATGGAGATAAAACCATTTTATCCAGCACTATGGCTTACTCCATGAAAAATAGTTTTTTCGATGTAATGAACAGTCTAATGATGAAAAATATGAATGCCAAATTATTGGACGGCATTATGGCTGGTCACAAACTGTATATCGAAACAGGAACCATCGTAAATGAAAAAACAAAATTAGACACCTCCATCGTTAAAAAATTTAATTAAATGAAAAACGTATTTATTATTTTGCTTGGATTTTTCGCTATAAAATCAGCAACTGCACAAACAGTAAAATTAGGTAGAAGTACTACCGAAATAACAATGGAAGTAGAAATTGACGCCCCTATTGAAAATGTTTAGGCAAATTTTAAAGACGTTGGAGGTATTTATAAAAACAGCCCAACGGTGGACACTTCTTATGTTATTTCAAAAATCAATTTCTAGACTATTTATTTAAACTGTGCCAAGTAATAATTTCACAAAAGACCTAAGTCAATAATATTATTGCAAGATGGGGTTAAATAAGGGCTTACAGAAGTTACGGCAATTTTAAAACAATAGTGTAGATTAGCCATTTTTTCAACGGCATATTATAAACTTATCTTTATAGTTGAGTCATACGTTAAGTTCCAACGTGGCAATGGAACTTAAGGTATGACGGATAACAAAACATTTCCTCGAATAGGAAAATATTTCATCATTATGGGAGTTTAAAGTCTTGAATGATACGTTTTATTCTAATGATTTTTAACTCCACCTGACTAGTATTTTTATCGCAAATAATTGATTATAAACAATTTGACTTTTTTCAAAATCTCTAATTTAAGACAAAAATACAATTAACCTACTTCAAAATCTTAACCTTAATATCTTTAAAATAGGCGATACTTTTTGGGTCGTGGCCTTGTAGGGCTACTGTACCCGAGCTCAATCTTTTTAGTCCACGATTTTCGGGAAGAGTTTCAGGCTCGGTATAATCAACTGCTACTTTATCATCAATTTTTATAATTATGTGCTTGTCTTGCACGATGATATGGTATTCGTACCACTCATTGTCTTTCGCAAAATTTTCTTTCACATCATTTATGCCATACAAACTTCCAGTTTTACGCCAGTCGGTGTGCGTTTGGTTTACCTGAACTTCGTAGCCTTTTTCGGGCCAGCCTTTTGCCTGGTAGGCCGTATGAATAAATATACCAGAGTTTGAGCCAGGCAGCGTTTTAGCTTTTAATTTAAACTCAAAATTTTTAAAGTCATGGTTGCCAACTTTTCCTTCGTAGAAAAGGTGGGATCGTTCGCCTGCAACTTTAATTGTTCCGTCTTCGATAGAGAATGTGGCGGGGTGGTCTTCGTTTATTTTCCAGCCATCAAAAGATTTGCCATCAAAAAGCGAAACCCAGCCTTTTTCTTTTTTCTGCGAAAACGCCAAACTGACCGACAATAACAAACACAGTAACAATGATAGTTTTTTCATGATTAAAATTGATTCTTAAGGTTGAATATTTGTTTAAAAACTCTAATTTACGACATTCATACAGGCTTACAAAATTGTATTTCAGCTAATTTTATCTCTCAAAACTATTTATTTACTTGGCAATTACCACTCTGTCTTAATATTTACTTAATTTTGCGAAAAAAATAGCAGAATTTAGCGTAATGGGTCAAACTAACAACGTTTTTATACTTACCTTATCTATTATTGGTTTAGGGTTTTTTATAAAAAAATATAATTTTATTTCAGAAAAAGAGGGTAAAACCATCTCGAAGTTTTTGATGCACACAACATTTCCTGCTTTGATGATTTTCTCAACGGCTCGTGTAAAACTCGACTCTTCGCTCCTACTCCTCCCGTTGTTTTGTATTGTTTTTTGTACAATCATGATTGCCATTGCATGGATTTGGTTTGCTAAATATCAGAATGATTTGCGTGGCGTATTAACAATGGGGGCAGGCGGACTAAATGTTGGTCTTTTTGGTTTTCCGCTTATCGAGGGGCTTTTTGGAAAAGAAGCAATGGTATATGCGGTGATGTTTGATATAGGCAATACAATTATGACTTTTGGCGTGGTTTATCCAATTGGAAGTTATTTTTCTTCAAATCATAAAGGTTTACCTAAATTCGGCACTCTGATTAAGAAGATTTTTAGTTTACCACCCGTCTTAGGTTTATTTATTGGTTTGGCAATCAATGTTTCAAATATTGAAATGCCCACTTTGTTTTTTGATTTTTTAGGTACTCTGGCACAAGCCAATAAGGCATTGGTATTGCTCTTGATGGGTGTTTATTTGAGTTTTGAGCTAAATAAAAAACAAGTGATAGCAATCTCGAAGGTATTGATTATTCGCTATGCTGTAGGAATATTATTTGTGTTGGGTATTTACTTTAGTCTTTCGCACGATACATTATTATATGCAGTCTTGATTATATGCGTAATGCTTCCATCAGGTATGACAATTTTGCCTTTCGCTGACGAACTCAATTATGATACACGTATTCCGGGTACGCTGGTCAATATTTCGCTGCTAATTAGTTTTGTACTAATGTGGGGTTTAGTTTTGGGGCTACGTTTGAATTGATTACTTCACCACTGGCCACTTCAACACAGCCGAGTTGATTGGTTCTAAGATTTCCCCTACTTATTCGAGGAGGGGTGTCCTGACGAAGTCAGAAGGGGTGGTTCTTGGCATATAAATGCTAGAAAAATGTATTGTTGGAACAAACCACAAAAAATTAATTATCATCTTCGTCCTCATCTTCTTCGCTGCCAGCCATTTTTGCAAGTTATGCTTTTGAGCCTTTCGCTGAATACCACAAAATTTTGTCTACGGTAAAGGTTCACGTTTTTGCAGTAAAACATAAGAACCAAATAAAATATACTTTTTTTGGTCTAAATCCTAAATAAAAGCTTCGCCGTAAATTCTGATACTCTTTCAGTGGTCGAGGGCATTATTCAGGATTAATCCTTTTTGGCTATACGCCAACGAATCGCATAGTAAATGAGGGTAACTACCAAACCTCGCTTGCACGCTCTTTTTGGTATAATCACTAACCATTCTAGCACTTGCCCAAAGATGTTCTTCGGACGAAAATTTACCCGAAAAAAGACTATTATCCATCAAAATTTGCACGTGAGAGACTATGCTGATTTGGCTTGATTTTATTAAAAAAATAGATAAGGAAGCTATCCCATCGCCTTCTTTATATAAAATCTAAAGATTGGTCATAGGTGCTGAATGTTTATTAAAGTTAAATATAGTTAAAAACTTAGCCTACAAATTTCATAAAATCTCATTATATTTGGCTTATTCAAACTAAACCTAAACATGAAAATCTTCATCAAAACCCTGCTTGTTTCAATAATAAGCATTTCTGCCTTTGCCCAAACAATTAACATCAAAATCCTGCAACAACCCGTCGAGGTTTATAAAGATAAATGGGGGGTTTCGCATATTTATGCCCAAAATGAGCATGATTTGTTTGTAACACAAGGCTACGTTGCAGCCTCAGACCGACTTTTTCAGCTTGAAATGTGGCGAAGACAAGCCACAGGCACAATGGCCGAACTTCTGGGCGAGCGTGAACTAAAGCGTGATATTGGCACAAGATTATTTAAGTTTCGGGGAAATCTAAATGCTGAACTGCAACATTATCATCCACGAAGCAAGCAAATCATTGAGGCTTTTGTGGCAGGAATAAACGCCTATATTACTGAAGCCCGACAAAAACCCGAAGATCTACCTTTTGAATTTAAGCTACTCAAGACATTACCAGATTTTTGGACACCTGAGGTGGTTATTAGTCGCCATCAAGGGCTTTTGAGCAATATAGAAGATGAAATTAATAATGCTCGACTTGTAAAAATTTTAGGGGCAGATAAAATGCGTGAATTATCGTGGTTTCATCCAAAAACCTCAGATAACGAACCCAAGCTAAAACTCGACAAAATTCTTGATAATGATGTGCTTTTTGAGCATATTTTAGAATATTATGAAGCATTTAGAGCTCCATTAAAATTTCCAAAACCTGACAATAAATTGGGCTTACTCGATGATTTTCAGGATTGGTACAAAGACGAAAAAGACAATGTTGGCTCGAATAACTGGATAGTTTCGGGCAAACTTACCGAAAGTGGCTACCCAATGTTGGCCAATGACCCGCATCGAGCTCAATCGACGCCTTCGTTGCGTTATTGGGTGCATTTAAACGCTCCTAATTGGAATGTCATTGGTGGAGGCGAACCAACTTTACCTGGAGTTTCAATTGGTCATAACGAATACGGTGCTTGGGGATTGACTATTTTTGAAACCGATAATGAAGACTTATACGTTTACGAAACCAACCCTAAAAATCCCAATCAGTATAAATATAAGGGTGTTTGGGAAACCATAAAAGTCATTTCGGATACAGTTAAGGTCAAAGGGCAAGCGCCAAAAATAGTCCAGCTAAAATATACCCGACACGGGCCAGTTGTTTTTGAAGATGCCAAAAACAATCATTTGTATGCCGTTCGGGCGGGTTGGCAAGAAGTAGGCTGTGCTCCTTACTTAGCTAGTTTACGCATGAATCAAGCTCAAAGCTGGGAAGAATTTCGTAAAGCTTGTACGTTTAGCCGAATTCCAGGCGAAAATATGATTTGGGCAGATAAAAAAGGACATATCGGCTGGCAAGCGGTGGGCATTTCACCAATTCGTAAAAATTGGTCGGGCTTAGTTCCTGTTCCGGGCGATGGCCGCTATGAATGGGGTGGTTATTTGCCCATCGAACTTTTACCAAATAAGTTTGACCCAATTGAAGGTTTTGTTGCCACCGCCAATAATAATCTGACCCCCAATAATTTCCCGAATCGAAATGCTATCGGTTGGCGATGGGCTCATCCTGTAAGAGCCAATAGAATCGAAGAGGTATTGAATTCAGGCAAAAAGCACACTTTAGAAGAGTTTGCTTTATTGCAAAGCGACTATGTTTCGCTCACGGCTCGTGTGTTAGCTCCGATGCTAAAAAGATTGCCAATTGATGCACAATATAGCAGTCTAAAATCAAAACTTGAAAACTGGGACACTTTTGAACTAAGTCCAGAATCGACTAACGCTACGGTTTATGTTGAATGGGAAAGTTTATTACAAAAGGCTGTTCATAAACTGGCAGTTCCCGAAAAAGCCCAAAAATACATGAGAACAATTCCAACCAAACGCTTGACCGATTGGCTCGTAACTCCTCCGCCATTTTTGGGGGCAAATCCATTGGCAAGTCGAGATTCGTTACTAATTGCTTGTTTCAAACAAGCGGTTGAAAATATTACGACAAGATTGGGAAAAGATGAAAGCCAATGGCAATATGGCCAAGCCAACAATAAGCATATTAAACTGACGCACGCACTTTCGGATTGGGTGACAGACCCAGCTTTGAAAGCAAAAATTAATCTTGGCCCAATTCCTCGTGGTGGTTATGGCGAAACTGTCAATAACTCAAGCAATAACCTCAACCAAACACACGGAGCATCTTTTAAAATAATTGTTGATACTGAAAATTGGGACAGAACTTTAGGTATAAATAACCCCGGTCAATCAGGTGACCCACGCTCAGAGCATTATGGAGATTTATTTAACTTGTGGGGAACCGGCGGTTATTTTCCAGTATATTTCACGAAATCAAAAATTGTGGCCGTTTCGGATAAAGTTATAGTTTTGAAGCCTTAAAAATAAAAAGAGCCGTAAGACAAAAATGTTTTACGGCTTTTTTTTAAACCCAATATTTCCTTCGCAACTCTTTCACCCGAGCGAATCGCTCCATCGATATATCCATTCCACACATCAGAAGTTTCTGTGCCTGCCCAATGAATATTTCCAACAGGCTCACGTAGTGATTTTCCGAGCGAAGTCCATGCTCCTGTAGGCATAAGGCCTGCATAACAACCACGAGTAAATTCCTCAGCCGCCCAACTATGGTCAATGTAAGCAATCGGATTTCGTGCTTTTTCACCGTAAAATTTAGCAAAAGAATCTAAAATCGACGCTTTTCGTTCTTCTTCCGATAAATTTGAAAATGCTTTTGCTTGATTGCCTAACACAAAACCCATCATTATTCCTTTGCTCCCATCTTTGGGCGAATTATCAAAAGTTACGGTCGTAAAACCCTCATTAGTAGCCGATAAGCCATTTAAGCCAGCTTCTCTCCAAAAAGGTTTGTCATAAATCGCATACGTTTTCCAAACGGTTCCCATTGGCATTCGTTGTGTAAGTTGCTCACGATTGGCAGGCATAAGCGGAAAATAATTGATTCGACCAGCCACAGTTGGCGGAAGTGCTACCACCACTTTTTTTGCCAAAAACTCAAAATCATCGCCATAGACGTTTACAATATTGTTTTCTTGAGAAATACTCCTTACAACCGAATTAAATCTGATTTTATCTTTAAAAGTTTCGGCCAAACGCAAAGCAGGTTGCGAGGCTCCACCCAAAATCCGTTCTTCTTGTGCCCCATTTTTTACATTCATCAAAGTATTTAAATCTCGCCCAGATTTTGTGTAGAAAAGTGCATGAAGCATGGAAACCTCGTTGGGGTCAGCTGCCCAAATAGCTTCGGCAGCGAGCTTAAACATAATTTTAGCAGTCTTGAAATTCATCTGCTTATCCATCCAAGTTGCCAACGTCATTGAGTCATAGTATTCCGCATTGGGCGACTCCCAAGGTTTTTCTAGGTCAATAGTTTTTGAGAGTTTATTCATTTGTTTGATTGCAAAATCTAAACTTAGCAACGAATCAATCGGTAGCGGAGGAATCAGTCCTTTGTAGCGTTTTACTTTACCATTAAAAAGCAAGGTGCTTTTTCCTTCATCATAAGTCGGAAAAGTCTGCACTCCAAATTCTTTTGCCAAAGCATAAATTTTATCTTGTGTAGGCCCAATCCAAGCTGCTCCTAAATCTAAATACGTGCCATCGTCCTAGTATTTTGTATAAACTCGCCCCCCTACCCTATCACGAGCTTCAAGCAGTAAAACATCTTTTCCAGCTTTGAGTAGCTCACGGGTAGCGGTCAGACCAGCATAGCCAGCCCCAGTGACAATGGCATCGTAGATTTTCATTTTTTTAGAGGAGGTTGAAGGAGAATTTCTTCATTGCCGTCTGCTTTAGCTGACGGTTACAAATAAATACTATCAAGTATATATGGCTTTAGCCAAAATTATTTTAAATTTTGGCTAAAGCCGATTTGTTCTTGATTCAATAATGACCGTCAGCTAAAGCAGACGGTAATGAATATATATCAGTGCGAATCTTTCCTCAAAACCTCTTCAAAACCAATTCACTCACTGTTTGTCCAATCGAGAGTGAAGAAGTAGCCGCTGGCGATGGTGCATTACAAACATTGATAGCTTGTTGATTCTCGAAAATGGCAAAATCATCTAGCAATCCACCTTCACGGTCGCAAGCTTGAGCTCTCACACCTGCAGGACCCGCCACGAGGTCATCGGACTGAATTTCTGGAATTAATTCCTGCAAAGCCTTCGTAAATGCAGCTTTCGAGAACGAACGATACATTTCACCCAAACCAGTTTGCCAATATTTGGCTGCCACTTTTCTAAACCCTGGCCAAGCGAGCGTTTCAAATAGTTCGCCAAAATGAATATCCAATTTCTTATACCCTTCTCTACGGAAAGCCAAAACTGCATTTGGCCCCGCCTCCACGCCACCATGAATCATACGAGTAAAATGCACACCCAAGAATGGAAAGTTAGGGTCCGGTACAGGATAAATGAGGTTTTTTACGAGATATTGTCTTTCGGGCTTTATCTCAAAATATTCTCCTCTAAATGGCGTAATTCTGAGATTGTTGGAACGAGCATCGGTCATTTGTCCAACTTTATCGGAGTAAAGCCCAGCACAGTTGACGACCAATTTTGTTTCGTAAGTATTTTTGGAAGTTTTTATTAATGAAACGCCCTTTTTTGTTGCAATACTTTCTACTTTTTCATTGAATGCAATTTCTCCACCCAGTTTCTGAGTTTTAGCTAAATATTTTTTACAAACATCAGTATAATCAATGATACCAGTTTGAGGCACAAAAAATCCTTTTAAACCTTTTACATGCGGCTCGTATTCTTTGATCTGATCGGCATTCAACATCTTGAAGCCATCCAAGCCATTTTGTTTGCCACGCTCAAAAAGCCCGTCAAGAATCGAAATTTGTTCGGGTTTTGTAGCCACAACAATTTTTCCGCAGAGATCGTATTTTATCTCTTCTTTTTGGCAGAAATCAAGAAGCATATCGTAGCCTTTGATACAATTAATAGCTTTCAAACTACCTGGTTTGTAATAAAGTCCCGAGTGAATTACGCCGCTATTATGGCCAGTTTGGTGTTTGGCCACTACATCTTCTTTTTCGATGATGAGTAATTTCAAACTCGGATTTTGTTCTTTAATTCGTAAGGCAGTAGCAAGTCCGACGATGCCCCCCCCGATTACTGTTACATCGTAAATCATTTCAATTATCAATTATTAGTTATTAATTACTAAGAAAAAAGATTTAAAATCAATTTTTTATATAATAAAATAACCTTGTTCATTTAAAAAGTGCAATTTTTCTTGGCGAATTGAATTACCAAACTTAAATTTGTACAAATTTAACGACAACATTCAGACATGAAAAAGTTTAGTGTTTTATTATTTGCAATAGTAGCGATTTCGTTGACTTCTTGCGATTATCAAAAAAACAATCGTATCGAACAAAAAGATGTTCGTCAAGGTGATGAGTGGGTTTATGGTGTAAGTCCGGATTCAGCAGCACGTCAATTAAAAAATAAATATACAGCAAATCCTGAACTTGAAAAACGCACAAAAGCGATTCAAGAAAAAATGTTTGGTGCAGGAAAATCTAATGAAGGTGCATAACTACCACCGATGATTTTGCTTAAAGTAGGCGGGTTACAGTTTATCAAGGCATTTCCGTGCTACGTATCCTGTAATATGCCTATTTTTATTTTTTTTAAATCTCAGTGATAACCAAATGTCAATAAAAAGAAACATCAATAAATGAACATAGCACTTGTAACAGGATCGGCAGGTTTAATTGGTAGTGAATCAGTTGCCTTTTTTGCCGAAAAATTTGATTTGGTAATTGGTATCGACAATAACCTTCGTTCGTATTTTTTTGGAGCAGAGGCTTCTACCGATTGGAATCGTAAAGGTTTAGAAGAAAAATACAGTAATTATCGACACCATACAGCAGATATTCGTTCGGAAGAAGAAATCGGTAAAATATTTGAAGAATACGGTACAGATATTAAGCTCGTCGTGCATACTGCCGCACAACCAAGTCATGATTGGGCCGCTCGCGAACCCTTCACTGACTTTACGGTAAATGCCAATGGTACACTCGTAATGCTCGAATCGACTCGTAAATATTGCCCAGAGGCAGTGTTTATTTTTACATCGACCAATAAAGTTTATGGCGATACGCCTAACTTTTTGCCATTGGTAGAATTAGAAACTCGCTGGGAAATCGACCAAAATCATCCATACTTTTTAAATGGAATCGACGAGTTGATGTCAATAGACCATTCGAAGCACTCGGTTTTTGGTGCATCGAAAGTCGCGGCTGATGTAATGGTTCAAGAATATGGTAGATATTTTGGCATGAAAACCGCAGTTTTCCGTGGGGGATGCTTGACTGGCCCAAATCACTCGGGAGCTCAATTACACGGTTTCTTAGCTTATTTAATGAAATGTGCTATTACGGGAAATCACTATACGATTTTTGGCTATAAAGGAAAGCAGGTTCGTGATAATATCCATAGCTGGGACTTAGTGAATATGTTTTGGCATTTTTACCAAAACCCTCTTGCGGGTGAAGTTTATAACGCTGGCGGTGGACGATTCTCGAACTGCTCAATGCAGGAAGGAATCGCAATTTGTGAAGAAATCACAGGCAATAAAATGAGCTTTAGCTACGCAGATGATAATCGTAGTGGCGACCATATCTGGTATATTTCTGACCTTACGAAGTTCAAGAATCATTATCCAGAATGGACTTGGAAATATGATTTAAAAACTACACTTACCCAGATGTACGATAACATCAGTAAACGAGTGTAGCTATGCAATATTTTTTATTGATAAGCCTTAGAACTATTAAAGTTTTAGGGCTTATTTATTTTAAAACCTTCAATAATAAGCAAGCTATTGGAGATTTTATGTATTTTTGTTCTTTATTACCATTACTATTTATACTCAAAAGGTATAAAGGTGCATAGGTGCATAGGTGCAAAGTACTGATAATGAGGCAATTAAACATCTGAATTTTCGCATACCATTTTTGGTTAAGTTTAATAGTTTAGCACTTTAATTAAAGCCGTAGGCTTGAAAAATTTTGTTAACCCGAAATTTATTTCGAGGAGGATAAATGAGAAATAACTTTGAGTTCCGTAGGAACGACACATTTAAAATGTCGTTCCTACGGAACTTTGTTCGACTTTTTATCTATGTTGCCCGAAATAAATTTCGGGACTACAAAATGTGACGAGCCTCTGGCTCTTACAAAAACACCTTTTTAAAGTATGAGAAATAGTATTTTAGTATTAAAAGTTTGAATTTGTTAATTTTTGAAAACCTCAATCAATGAAGCTAAGCGTTGTAATTCCCGCCTATAACGAAGAAGAAAGTATCTCGGAAACCCTCAGAAGTTTATATGCTACTTTAAAGAAATTCGATATACCGCACGAAATTTGGGTAACAAACGATAACTCTAAAGATAATACTTTAGGAGTTTTGCAGGAATTACAGAAAGAAATGCCTACGCTGGTTTTCGAAACAAACAAAGGGCCAAATGGCTTTGGATATGCAGTTCGCTACGGTTTAGAGCGTTTTTCAGGCGATTGCGTGGCGGTTTTCATGGCCGATATGTCGGACGACCCCGAAGATTTAGTAAAATACTACAATACCATGCTTGCTGAAAACGTTGATGCGGTTTTTGGTAGCCGTTGGATTAAAGGTGGAAAAGTCATTGACTATCCTGCCGTTAAGAAAATCATTAATCGGGTAGCTAATTTTATCATCAAAATGGTGATTGGAATTAGATACAATGATACTACAAATGCCTTTAAACTTTACAAACGTGAAACAATGGAAGGACTGAAACCTTTCCTTTCTCCACATTTTAACTTGACAGTTGAACTTCCGCTTAAAACCATTGTTCGTGGATATTCGTACAGCGTAGTACCGAACAGCTGGACAAACAGAAAATACGGAGAATCTAAACTCAAAATCAAAGAAATGGGTAGCCGTTATTTCTTTATTTTGGTGTATTGTTTTGTAGAAAAATTCTTCTCTCGTGGAGATTATATGAAGAAATAGAACGTTTTCAATTGCGGCTCGACTAATGCAAAATAGTCGTGCTACGCCATTATCTATAACCATCCACATTTTTTTGACTGTCGGGACATAACAAAAAAATCTAATGCAGGACCAAAAAAGCTTATCGAAGATACTTCTCTATCTTATTTTTTCGATTCCTTTTCTTACTTTTTTACAAATACTCTGGTCGTATGCTTTGAATGTGCCCTTCGAAGATGAACATGGCATTTTGAGAAATCTCTACGATATTGGCACAAAAACTGACTTAAAGGAACAATTTAAAATCTTGATTGCACCTTGCAATGAACATTCAATTATTATTTCAAAAATATTTTTTGGCTTACATCTTTTGATTTTAAAAAGTATTAACTTTAAAAACCTGATGTTTGTTGGTAATATTATCTTCTGCTCTATTTTTATTTTCTTCTTCAGATTACTTAAACAACACAAAATCTCAATTTGGACCTTATTACCAATACCTTATATTTTACTTTCAGCACACACTTATGAGAATAGCCTTTGGGCAATGTGCACATTTGAAAATAATGATGTCGTTGTTTTTCTGTGCTGGGCTATTTTCTTGATTTTTGGCATAACACCGAGCAAAACTAAATTTTATTTTGGTCTATTTTTATTGGGTTGTGCCTTGATATGTAATGGTAACGGAATTTTGGCTTTCGTGGTTGCTAGTTTAGGGCTTGTTTATCAACGACGCTGGCGAGAATTAATCATTGTTGTGGCTACATTATTAATAATGAAGTTCGTCTTTTTGTCGGGAAGCCAATACAAAACCCCGAATTCAATAACGACAACAATTTCAAGTTTTAGTGTTTTGGTTGGCGGTTTTCTAAAAACAAGTTCACTCAATTTTGTTATTAAACTGATTGGATTTGCAGTGATACTGACTATTAGTGGTGCAGCTCTCATGTATGTTTTTAAAAGAAAAAAAGATATTTTTGAGTTGAATATTATACTTATTGCTTTGTTTTGCCTTGGAACACTATTTGCAGTTGCCCTCTTCCGAGATGTCGTAAGTTCCGATTTTCCTGACCGCTACCGACTGTATCCTCAATTATTGCTTGTATGTGTTTACTTACTGATAATCAGACAATTACCAAGGTATGTAAATCGTATTGTATTGTTTTCTACTATTTTTGGCATGTTTTACTTTGTGTATTCGTACTATATTTCGTTCCCTAATATTCTGCAAGGCTACCAAAAAAGGCTTTTATCGTCAGTTAATATGGCTCATAATGGCTCAACTTTAAATGGTTCTTTTTATCGTTTATATTTTGACCAAACTATTAATTTTTATCAAAAAGCGGGTACTTACAATTTCGAGCAAGCTATTTTCGATATAAAAAATGCCATAATTAGCACAGAAAGAATAAATCTAAAGATCGAAGAGACAAAGCAGGGCTTTATCTTATATTTTAAAGATTTTGATACACAAAAAGTAAATAAAGAACATGGTTATTACATAAGTTTAAAAACAAATAATAATAAATTTTATTTTTTACCGCTCTATCACACCCGAAATTCGTTGGGGCAAATACTTTCAAGTAAGAAATATTTAAGCAATGATTTCTATGGAATGATAACTCATGCCGAAATTCCTGCTGACACCTACCAAATAGGTCTCATTTCAACTTTAGATGCTTCTGTGAAATATTTCAAGACCGGTATAATTGTAAGCACCCGCAAAGTTGATTATCAGCAATAATTAAAAAGGAGATGTTGAAATTAAAAAGTTTGGTGGATAAAAGTTTAAAAATGATATGATGAAACGAATTTTGAACTGGCAAATAAATAGCTCCATTCTGATTTTTGCTTATTTACTGATTTTGGTAGTCTTGCTTTTTCCTTACTACCAAATCTCAAATATTCCGACTGCGGGCATTGATAATTCTTGGAGAATTGCATTAGAAATGGCTTATCAAAAAGGGTTAGTTTTTGGTAGGGATATTATTTACACATACGGTCCACTTGGCCGACTTACCCAACGCATTTCAATTGCAACGAGCAATTTTCAGTTTTTCCTTTTTGATATTTTCTGCTTCGGAAATGTAGCATTTTTGCTTTACTACTTATTGCCAAAGCCTCTTAAACTTTATCATTTACTTGTACATTTTGGGCTTTTCTTGCTTTTATCTTCAATTTATGGCGAGTGGCTGAGCTTTTTACTTTTTTTCGTTAGTATTTTTTCCGCGCTTTTATTTCTGAAAAAACAAAATCAATGGCTTCTTGTCCATGCGATTGTGATGGGTGTAATCAATTTTTACATCAAAGCAAATTATGGCGTTATCGCTCTCGGATTTGTCTTTATTCTATTGTGTTATGCCTTTTTCTCGAAACGATTATCGCTTCAAAACTTACTTTTATATTTCTTCGGAAGTATGTTTTTTTTGATTTTATTGGCTTTTTTATTAAAAACAGACCTCATAGCTTACTTTTTTTCCAGTATCGAAATCATTAAGGGATATAACGAATCACAGTCTTTTTTTCCTGCAGATAGACTTCGTGCAGTGGCAGCTTCATATAGTATTTTTGTGTTATTTATATTTATTTTTGTGGCGTTTATCTTGCAAAAACTGCTAAAAAAAGATTTTTCTATACCTACTCTTGATTCTTTTTTTGTGTTGGGTTGCGTGGGCGTTTGCTCGTTTGTACTTATAAAATATGCTTTTGTGCGAGCTGACGACGGCCATTTAATGTCCTTTGTTCGCAGTGTTAGTTTGCCTTTTTTACTTTTATGCAGTTTTGCAACTGAAAAATGGCTTAAAGTAGGCGGTTGGCTCTTAGTTTCGCTCAATTTGATAAGTTATCTTGTTTTCTATCAGTCAATTTATGGACAATTATCAATTTCTATAATTGATAATTTAAGAACTAAAAGCTACATTTTGCCCGAATATTTTAAGGATATTTCCAAAAAAAATACGCCTCACTACAACTATACCTACCCTAAAGAGGTCTTAGATATAATTGGCAATAAAACCGTTGATTTAGTACCCAACGAAACTTCGGAAATATACCTAAACAAACTCAATTATAATCCTCGTCCGGTTATTCAATCTTATCAGGCTTACAATGCATATTTGGATAGAAAAAACAAAGAAAAATATCTGTCTGCTACCGCTCCTGATTTTGTAATTTTTGGCATAGAAAGCACCGATAATAAATATGCAATTGGCGATGAAACTCTAACTATAGTTGCTCTTTTACAACGTTATGAACCAATAAAGACTTGGCAGAATCGATTATTATTAAAGAAAAAAGAACGAACCAAAACCTTGAAGTTAGTCAAGCAGTCAAGCACAGCTTGGGAAATGGGTAAAAGTTTCACCCTGAATTCTGTAATTAAGGCCGATTCTTCTAACCAAAAGCTACTTTCTATTATCAAAGTAAAAACCACATACAACTGGATCGGTAAATTACTAAACTTGTTGTTCCAGCCGCCGCACCTTAATATGGAAATTGTGACGAGCAAAGGAGAAAAAACAATTTATCGGACTGTACCTATTTTGCTAAATAAAGGTTTGATTGTAAATGCAAAAATGGATGATGTAGCGGAAGTAAAGCAGTTTTTTGAATCATGTTTGGTAGCAAATAAAAACATACAAAGCGTAAAATTTGATGAAATTCTGAGAAGAAAAGCAGGTTTTGATAAGAAAATCGAAATTTTAGAGGAACTTTACGAGATAAAATAAAGACCTTATGAAGCATTTACGGATGTTCTTTGCCATTTTTTTTAGTATAGTTATTTGGCCTAATCAAACGACTGCTCAAAAATATGTGTGTCAGGGAATTGGGAATCTGAGCGACGACCCCAACCATGCCCTTTCTGTGATGAATAAGTTGGTTGGTATTGGTTGCAATTCAGCGATGCTAACTGTATGGTGGGAAAGGGTTTATCCACAGTCAAACTCTAAACCTAATTGGGTACAACTTGATAATCAGATGAATCATGCGATTAATAAATTAGGAATAAAAGTAGTAATTCGCATACATCTTGGACGCAACTATGGCCTTACGAAGGGCTTTTGGGACGAAGAAGAGGCCGTCAAGGATTTTCGGGGGAAAGTTCTTACTAATTATTATGACAATAATCACTTTAGCTTTGCCCATCAGCCATCGATTGATAAAGCCAAAGAATTTGTAAAAGAAGTCTGTGAGCGTTATAAAAACTATCAAAAGGCTGGTAAAATAATTTTTATTACCGTAGTAAATACCCCACAACAAGAGTTAGGATTTACCTTTCAGAATCAGCAATGGCCTGAAAAAGAATATGTTGCTGTTTTCGACCACTCAAAGTGGGCAATGATTAAGTTTAAAGATTGGGCAAGGGAAAAATATACAACCATTCGAACACTAAATTCTTACTGGGGAACAAATTACAAGAGTTTTTTGGAAGTAGAGCCCTATGTGAATTGGTGGAATGTCAATGATTCATTCAGAGGTCGTCGTGGAAAAGATTGGTATGTTTTTCGACACCAAATGATAAAGAATTATTATGACCAACTCATCAAAACCATTAAGACCGTTGAGCCATCCTACAAAGTAGCTTGTGAGTACGGAGGAATAGCCGATAACCTTACTTTACTCCGCAATACTTTTGGCTTTAAAGATTTATCTGACAATGCCGATATTATCAAGACAGCTACTGAGGGCTTACAAGGAGACCTCCTTTTTAGCAATACCAAACCAAACCAAAAAGCCTACACAGAAGTAGCTTTTTTTGACCTTCCAACTTCAGAAGACCTCAAAAACTACGTAAAACGTGCAGTCAGCTATAATTGTGAGTTTATAATGTTAGGCGTTGAATATGATAATCAAGCCGAATATGACAAAATACTACCTGCTTTTCAAGAGGCAATCAAAAGTATCAATACAGTAACTACTCCAATAATATATACTGATTCGGTAAAATATCGCCTTTCCCAACTCACTGACAGCCGAGAATTAGTCATCAATGATTGGAAAACAAGGTCGGATAATGGAAGAAAAAAAGTAAAAATAATTTTGGAGGAAGATTTAATCATTGAAAACAAAAAAATTGAAAACCCTTTACCTGATATTGTTGAGACAACACCGATAGGTACGCCGCCACCCGTCATACTGCCACCGAGCAATCTTCCAAATCAACTTCCACGAGAAAATATCAGTCAATACACCAAAGAGGTTGTTGTAAATCAGAATTTTCAATTTCGTATTCCCGAAAATTTATATTATGATACCGATGGATTTATTGCTTACATCGAAGTGATTGAAGCTCCAAAATGGATAGAATTTAATCGTTTTGAGTTGAATTTTTACGGAAAAGCTCCATATTTAGGTAAATTTAAAGTAAAAGTCAGGATTTATGATAATTTAGGTGGAATGCTAGAATCAGCCATTTTTGTAGATATTATTCCGCCAATTATTGATTTTGAACTCATTAAAGGAGATTATTTCGACGTTCCAATTGAGCCTTGGGGGTCTGTTTACAACAAGCGTACACTTTATTTAGATGCCCTTCCCGACTTGGTCAATATACTTGCTCGGTGTAATCTCGATTCAGTTAATATGGTTTTTGAATTAAATGGGCCCTATAAATTCAAACGAGGCTCTGATAAATTGCCTTACAATCTTTTTGGTGAAGGTCGAGGTATGAAGTTTCCCGTTGGCACTTACTCGCTTAGTGCCAAAGCCTATAAGCAAGATTCGGTAATTTCGTCTAAGTCAATTCAGTTTTTTGTTAAAGCATCAACCAATTCTTCTGCTAATATCATTAGCGATTGGAATGCTTATCCGATTCCATTCCAACAAATTTGCAACGTCAAAGTTCCCGAAACTGAAGACATAGAAAAGCTTAGTTTTGCCTATTTTACAATGGCGGGGAAAAAACAGACCATCCAAAAAGAATACATCAATATTGTAGAAAAAACAGCCTATCTTGATTTAGGAAATGCTGAACTACCAACAGGAAATTATATTTTGGAAATTAGCCGTGGTACAGAAGTAATAAAGACCATCAAAGTTAGTAAAAACAATTAATATTTTCGTAAGAACATCCAATCTGGACGTTCTTACGAAAATGACTATTTAACTAAATATCAAATCTTTAACATAGAAAAAAAACAATGTCTGAACAATCGCCCATGCCACTGCACTGATGAACATTTGTAAAATAATTGCTTTTTTATTATAGCGAAAAGCCATACTTAATGCCGCTCCAACGGGCGGTGTAAACAAAAGTGGCGTGAGAAAAGCAATGCCAGCTAAACCAAACTTTTGTCGAATTTTAACACCATAACGAGTCATTTTTGTAAACTTTTTTGGCTTATCTTTGCGAAATATATTTCTAATAAAATCGCCCGAAAAAACGATTAAAGAAACCGTAATCATCATCCCTACAACTGAACAGATAGCTGTTTCAATCCACGATAATTTGATGGCCAGACCAGTCAATGGCCCACCCGCAAACTTCAACATACTTATAGCAATTACTGAAAGATATTTAGCAAAATTCATAGTCGAACGTATTTTGTTGTGTAATTCTTTTTTTTTAATTAGTGATTGTATTTCTAACAAAGAAATGCAAATTTTGTTTAAATATAACACATTGCTTTCATAGCAGTCAATTAAACATATAAACGGTCATTTATACATATAAACAATAAACTAAAACTTATGAAATTATCACTCCTTACTTTTCTGCTTACCTTTTTTTATTTAACAACCAAAGCTCAGGATACTCCCCCCGAAACCCCTCAATCAATAAAACCTGACACTAACATGCCCGCTGACTCAACTGCCGAAGGCGAAGAGGAAGAGGAAGAAGGTGGCGAAGAGGAAGAGGAAGAGGAAAAAGATAATACACCAGCCAAATTTCGCTACCGAATTGCGACTGACGGTACATATACATCAGGAAACGTCAATCGTGCGTTGATTCAGTTTTCGTCGGCACTTGATTTCAATAATAGCAAAATCATCAAGTTTTCAAGTAGCCCATCGTATATTTATGGGCAACAAAACAAAGTTTTAGCAGAAAAAGAACTTTTTGTTGATATCCGAACGAGTATTTTGCACGAACGAAAATTTTATTATTTAGCCTTTACATCCTACGAAAAAAGTAATCTCCGAAAAATCAATGACCGCTTTATTGGAGCAGCGGGCGTTGGACTAAAGTTAGTTCAGAAGAGTCACGCCTACATATCAGCCACGAATGTTCTACTTTACGAAAAAACTGATTTTGTGATTAACGAAAAGTTTCCTGACCGTAACCTTTGGCGTAATTCATCGCGTATTTTTGGCGAATATACTTTCCGTGATAGTAAGTTGAGTCTCTCACATACGCTTTTCTTACAGCCAAGTATTACCGAGAAAAACTTCCGCTGGAATGGCAATTTGATTCTGAAATATCAACTATCAAAAACCATTAGTTTCCGTAGTTTAGTCGAAAACTCTTACGAAAGTATTGTAGTGCCTGGCCGGCAAAACAATGATTTCCGCTGGACATTTGGAATAGCTTATGAAGGGAAAAAGTAGCTTTTGGCTACTTTTTATGTGGTTTATAATCATTGAAAATCTCCAACCATATTGAGCGAGAAAGGCGATAAAGTAAAGGTGTTATCATTACCGTAAAACCAACATAACTCCAGATATAAACTCGCCAATCGACTCTTACATCAAAATAAACATAATAAGCAACGGTAGATGCCACAAAAAACATCATGTTGATGATTGAACTGATATACATTGCTCCATAAAAAAACCCACTTTCACGCTCGTATCTCAAACCACAAACAGAGCAGTTAGTGTACATTTTTGATAGTTTTCGCCAAGAGAAAAAACTTTTGTTTTCAAATAATTCGCCCTCGTGGCAACGTGGACATTTTAATTTGACGGTCGCTTCTAATTTATTCATATTTGTTCTCTCTTCGAGAATTTTCTTTATACAAAGCTATCGTAAGATTAACTCCTTGATAATCACCCAACAGCCTACTACCAACACAAACCAACCAAAAGCGGGTTTTAGATGTTCACTATCAATTTTTTTTGATAAATAGCCACCTGCTAAAATTCCTGAGATTGTGAGTATTGCAAATTTCGTCAAAAAATACCAATCGAGAGCTATTCCTGCCGAAAAATCGCCGATTGCACCAAACGTAGAATTGATTGTAATAATCAAAAGTGATGTTCCAACAGCTTTTTTCATTGGTAATCTTGCAAAAACAACCATAGCAGGAATAATCATAAAACCGCCACCCGCACCCACAAAACCAGTCAAAATTCCGACTAAAATGCCTTCCACAAAAATGATCCAATAACTCACCTTATGCCCGATTTGTTCGCTTGGTTTTTTGTCGCTTTTTATCATTGAATAGGAAGCTCCAATCATTAAAACCGCAAAAATGAGCATTACCATCAGATTCTTAGAAACCTTAAAATCGGCCGACTGATAAACAACTTGTGGAATATGCGGCATTGCGAATTTTCGCATCAAAAACACCATAATGAAGGCAGGAAACGAAAAAAAGAGGCCTTTTTTTAAATCGACCAAGCCTTTTCTAAAATAATCTATCGAGCCAACCAATGATGTAACTCCAACTATAAAAAGCGAGTAAGTTGTGGCCATTGTTGGCGGAATACCAACAATATATACCAAAACAGTAATAGTCAGTATAGAGCCACCTGCTCCTACTAAACCAAGCGTTATGCCTATGATAAAAGCAAATATAAACCCTATAATTTCCATAGATTTTAATCAATTCTAACTTTCATAGAATATTGCAATTTATAGAAATTAAATACCAATACGTAACTTTTATTGTATTTTTCTAATATACTTAATTGATAAAAAAAGTATATTTTTGTGAGGGATATTGAAAAAAATAACCAAAAACTATGAATCTAAAAAATGATGATTAAATTTGCTAAAAACCTATCCCGGTGGCAAACCGTCAAATACTATGTTTAAAAAAATTACACTTCCTTTTATTAAAGTTTTTCTTCCCTTTATTGCTTCTGTGGCTTTGGCCCAAATCGAAAAAGCACCCAATCGTGCCGAGGGCGAATACGCCAATCGTACCATCATTAGAGGAGTAACCCTAATCAATAGTACAGGAGCTCCGCCCGTTGGTCCCATTGATATTGTGATTGAAAAAAACAAAATTGCTCAAATCAAACAAGTGGGCTACCCAGGCGTACCAATTGACCCAAAAAGTCGCCCAAAACTCAACGAAGGAGATAAAGAACTCGACTGCACTGGCATGTATCTTATGCCAGGTTTTATAGATATGCACGGCCACATTGGCGGAAAACAACAAGGCACTCCTGCCGAATACGTTTTCAAACTGTGGCTCGGTCACGGTATCACGACGATTCGTGACCCTTCGGCTGGAAATGGACTCGAGTGGACGCTTGACCAAAAACGTAGAAGTGAGAAAAACGAAATTACAGCCCCACGTATCAAAGCCTACACTGCTTTTGGTATGGGAAGTGATAAACCTATTAACACACCCGAAGAGGCACGTCAGTGGGTACGAGATAATGCTGCAAAAGGTGCGGATGGAATCAAGTTTTTTGGTGCAGAACCTGCGATTTTCAGAGCAGCTTTGGAAGAAAACAAAAAAATCGGACTTCGCTCGGCTTGCCATCATGCTCAACTCGAAGTGGCGAGAATGAACGTTTTAGCAACGGCAAAAGCGGGTTTAACTTCAATGGAACATTGGTATGGCTTGCCAGAAGCTCTATTTGATGAGCGTACCTTGCAAAATTACCCTGCCGATTATAATTACAGTAATGAGCAAAATCGTTTTGAAGAAGCAGGAAAACTTTGGAAGCAATCTGCTGAGCCAGGTTCTGTCAAATGGAATCAAGT
>Ga0114967_10000132_pt1 | contig 60977 bp, 99 predicted proteins | sample M_130628_MF_Meta_FD_92639 | JGI IMG/M metagenome (GOLD analysis project Ga0114967, IMG submission 92639) | Freshwater microbial communities from Lake Montjoie, Canada to study carbon cycling - M_130628_MF_MetaG | ecosystem: Environmental > Aquatic > Freshwater > Lake | place: Lake Montjoie... | reverse complement strand
GCTATCTCATATGAGATGAATACTGCTGCAAAATTTGGTATTAAGTTGGATTTGTTGGGACTTATCAGTAATGAAATTATTAAGAATGTATTTGAACAGATTACAGAGAAGTTTGAAGATATTGATCTTGACAATAATCCAGAAGTATATGAGCATTTGCAAGATGATAAATTACTTCCTTATGGTTTATATCAGATTAGTGCGGATTGTGCTTACCGTGTTTGTAAGAACATTAAACCAGCAAATATTAGCCAATTGAGTGACGTTAACGCTATAGCTCGACCTGGGGCGTTAGCCTATGAAAAGCATTATGTTGATTTTACGGGAGAAGCCCCGCATGAAAAATTGCGTGAAGTGTTTTTAGAGTCACGCAATCTTCCCTTATATCAAGAGCAATTAATTCAAGCCCTTGTTACAGTTGGATTTACAGCTGACGAGTCTGAATATATTAGGCGTATTATTGGTAAGAAAAAGCGTGATGAGATGCCCAAGTGGAAAGATAAAGTATTTGAAACTTGTGAGACGAATGGATTTGGCGAGCAAGTTGCGGAAGCGATTTGGAAAGTCATGTTGGATTCTGCAGATTATTCGTTTAATAAATCGCACAGCTTTTGCGTGGCATATCTTGGCGCATTAACTGTTTACCTAAAGTATAAATATCCTTTAGAGTTCTTTACATCATGTTTAAATGCCGTCCAAAAACTTGTAGATCCAATGGAAGAAATACGTTTAATTGAACGTGAACTACCTTATTTTAATATTAAACTCCTACCTCCGCATCTGTTGAAGTCCGAAATGGGATTTACAGTCGAAGGTCCGAATATCCGTTTTGGATTGAGTGCAATCAAAGGTATTTCAGATAGTGCAATGGAAAAATTAGTTAAGTTTCGTGGCGAGTATGACAGTAAGATTGATTGTTTTATGGCAGCAAAACAGGCTGGTTTAAATATTGGAGTGGTATCTTCACTTATCCAAGCGGGTTCTTTGGATGATCTAAATACTAAACGTAGTCGTCTTGTTCTTGAAGCTCAGACATTTAATATTTTAACTGATCGTGAAAAGCGTTTGGTCAAAACAGTTCATGACGAGACGGATCAAAAGGATATTCTAACTATTTTAACAATTCTTGTTGAAAAGAGTCAAGTAAAAGCCTCGCGCTTTGAAACGATTAAAAAGAAATACAATCCGTATAAAGAAATCTATATGTTGAATAGTCGTAATGAAGATCTAACAAACTATTTTTATGAGAAGAATTGTTTGGGATTTAGTTATAGCCAGAATTTAACTAAGATTTTTAAGAATATTAATCCTAATTTTAAAACTATTCGATACGCGTTTGAGAATTGCGAGGAGAACGATCAAGTACTTATTATTGGAGAAATTCTAGAAACTCGTCAGTCGAAATCTCGTAATGGTAATAAGTTTTTTAAAGCTGGGGTAGCCGACGATACAGGAAAGGTTTCAGTACTTCTTTTCGATGGTCAACGCGGACTATTTCAAGAGTGTAAAGACGAGAATAAGGGCAATTTTCCTGAAGAGGGGGACATCGTAATTGTTAAAGGTCGTCTTAAAGGAGATGATGCTATTTTTGCAGACAAAATAGTCAAACAGGATTGTAAGATATATAAAAATATGAGAGATTTAAAATAATTAGTAATTTTTTGTAATTACATAGTTACCTTGAACAAACCCGCCAGCTTCTACACTATTTTCAGAGCTTTCTATCTTACCATTAGTAATACTAATTGTTGCTAAATTACTACTCGTACAAATAGCTCCTATATTAATTGTAGCTGATTGTGTTGTAGGGCATTGGGCAATATATTGTCCAGCATTAATACCACGTAATGTTAAACTTTGTTTTGCACTATTAAAAATTATGCCAGCATTCGTACTGCTACCTAAAACATATAATGGTTGCCATTCAACAGTTGCGGAATAATCAAATCCAATTGCATTTGTTAAAGATATATCAGTTGCAGTTCCATGACCGATACTTTCTGTTTGGGAAGACGATCCGCCACCTATTGAAAATGCACCACCACCAGCTCCAAAAACCGTAAATGAAGCCGATCCATTAACTATAGAATTTGCCTCACCATTTAGTGTGTGACTTGTCAGATAAGCTGTATAGGTTAAACCACCAATAGTAACTTGTGTACCTTGGTAAGAGGTAGGACTTGCGATAATAGTATTAAAAATACTACCAATCGGATCACTAGTAACAATATAGCTAATAGACATAGTTCCTTGGACTGGACCATTAGGTATGCTAGCGATAGCTTTTATATTGCCAAGGGCACGTACGCCCTCTAATGGAACTTGAAAAGAAACACTGGCATTAGTAGCAAACAATGACGATCCACCTACACTAACTGTTACATTTTGATATGACAATGCCATAATAATTTAATTACATCAAAAAGCTTCTAAAGAGCAACTCTACGGTAGAAGAATTTTCGATACTACTATCGTAAGTATTTGATATTAATCTAGCATTCGGCAAATAGAATGACTCAATAGTTTGTGTTTTATTACAATTTTTTAAATCAATTTGCAAATTTTGTATGTTAGGAGTACAAAGCAGGGTTTTAATATCAGATAATTCATAGTCATCAATTTCTATTGATAATTTTAATTCGGCAGTTACTGGCTTTTTTAAAAGAACATCCGATGGATCTCTAGAACCCATTACAAACAATGGGGTTCTTTCGCAGTTTACGTTATATTCAAAAGAAGTAATACGATTTGTAGAACCCTCATTTGCGTTAATAATAATACTGCCAGCATTTGCTACATAAATATTGTCAGTATTTGTAGACGGGATAATTGATTCCTCTACACCTCCACCTATATTATTATAAACAATAAAATCTGTAGTAATATTAGCAACATCTCCAATACCGCATGAAGCAGAATATCTTGTTAAATACCCACTTTTAAAACCAAAAGAATTATTTTTATAAGATATAAAACCATTACATGATCTATTGCCAGTAAGGTATTTTAATGGATCTGCTTGTATTAAAAATCTGCTAAATGATATATTTCTAGAGCTTTCCCCCTGCGAAGTCGCAGCAAAATTACCACCTAATACATCAATATTATCAAAAGGTATATCAAAATCACCATTAAAACTATTTACACCAGACAGTTCTTGTTGATTTATAATTAGCTTTTGATCGGCATATATATTTCTTCCGTACATTACAGTGCTTTACACTAAAAATATAGGCTAAGAATTTTATAATTAGTGTAATCTTATAATTATGCCCCTTCCAAAACCCAAAAAGAAAGAAAAACAAGGAGATTTTATTTCACGTTGCGCAGGTGACACAACAATGAATAAAGACTTTCCAGAAACCAAACAGCGTGTTGCAGTTTGTTATTCACAATGGCAACAAGCCAAGGCTAACGCAATGGCAAGTTTTGGCGAGGGAGATAATGAAGTTTTATTTGAATGCCCAGAGTGCGTACAAGCCGCACAAAAAACTTATGGTGGCAAAAAACGTAGCGATCTTAAAGATGGTGATTTTTTATTTCCATCAACTCGTAGTTTTCCTATTGTAAGTCCACAAGATGTTCGTGACGCTATTAGTAATTATGGACGTATGGGCGGTAAAATGACTTATGATTCTTTTATTAAGCTTCTCTATAAAAAAGCTCGTAGTAAAGGACAAGCTTTTGTAGATGCAATTCCAGAGAAAACTCGTAAAGAGCATAAATTAACAGCTTCAATGGATGAAACTTTGGATGATTATAAAAATGAATTAATTGAAATGGGTATGACTTCAATCAAAAGTATTGCCGATCATGCGCAAGAAATGGTTGATAGTTTTAATGACCCAAAAATAAAAGAAAATTTAGCAGAACCATGGCTTTTATCTCAAATTTCCCTGGCTTTAGATTATATGATGACTATTAGTAATTATGTAATGTACGCACAAGAAGCTGATGAAGAGATGGATTTAATGGAAGAAAATCAAAATAATTTACCAGAATAATATGAAAACAGAAATTAAAGCCGACGCTGCTAGTGCAGGAACATACATCGCCACCCTTTTAAATGCAGGGACTTCTTTGCATTACTTACATTTTAGAACTCGTAGCTTCTCTATTCATGAAGCTCTTGGCGATTTATACGAGAGTGTTATTGGTTTTGCAGACACACTAACCGAAGCTTATCAAGGTCGTCATCAAATTCTACTTGATTTCCCTTCTCAGTCTGTGGCAATGCCAACAAATGAATTAGAATTTGTTTTAAAACTTCATTCTTATGTAATTAATGCAAGATACTCTTTCGCACCAGCGGAAGAGACTGAATTGCAAAATATTATTGATGAATTGATTGGAGCTATTGATAAAGCCGCCTATAAAATTAAGTTTCTTGCCTAATAATGAGTAGCTTATTTCCAGTTCTTGAGGCTGTTGAATATAAAAATAAAGCATTATATATCAAAGTAAAAGAAGCTGCTGATAAAAAATTCGCTAAAGATAGTTACGTTAAAAATCTTTGGATTATTCGTGAATATAAAAAACGTGGTGGCGAAGTAGCTTACGAAGGTAAAAAACCTTCTAATACTTCTATACAAAAACAAGTAAAAAGTCATCAAGATATATTTACTGTATCATATTGCGCTGAATGTTCAGATAGTGAGTTTGGAACTGAAGAACTGGTTATTTGCGAAGTGGAAGCCAAAGAAGCTCATAAAAAATTAAATAAACCGTTTAGAACTCCAAAAGGCCCAAAAAAGTTTAGCGTTTACGTTAAAAATGATAAAGGTAACATTGTTAAAGTAAACTTTGGATCTCCAGATATGGCAATCAGAAGAGATGAGCCAGCTAGAAGAAAAAGTTTTCGCGCGCGCATGAGATGCGATAGTCCAGGACCAAAATGGAAAGCACGTTATTGGGCTTGTAAAACTTGGGAAGCTGGAAAGACTGTTACACAAATTGTAAGTTAACCTTGACTAAACATAAAATCTTGTTACTATAGATATTATGATAGTAACATGGACGGTAAAAGGCTCGGATTGGCAACAATCCATTAAAGCAAATATTAACTCAAATCCAGGGGAAATCGCCACACAATGTGTGGAAAAATTAATAAACACTCTTAAAGAGGAAGGAGATGAAGCTAGTTTTGGAGCAATACTCGGTATTAGCCATTCACAAATGAAAAGTGATGAAGAGCATTATTTTATGTACGCCCCTTTAGTACTTGCTAACGCTGGCTTTTATGAAGATGCGGATGCTTTAGAAAAAGCCATAGATTTAGACTCTAGTCTCAAAGAATGAAAGAATCCTTAACCTATGATGAGTATAGAGAGATTATGGAGTCTCTTATAGAACATCATGGGATATTTTACCAATTCTGGAGGATCTGTAAACCAGTATTCTCTAATGAAGTACCGACTGCTTGTGTTGGATTTGATAAAGACGCAAATTGTATTGAATTTTTAATTAATAAAAAATTCTGGAATAAGCAATCAGAACACAATAAAAAATTTGTAATTGCCCATGAATGTATACATGTTATCCATTCACACGGAAAACGTGCTGGTAAAAAAATGTCGCCAGCGGCTAACCAAGCAATGGACATTGTAGTTAACGAATCACTTGTTAAATACTTTGGATTTGATCGCAAACAATTCGACCCAAAAAATCAATACTATTGGCTAAACACAAGTTTTGATAAAGAGGATAATGTATTGCCTTGGAATAATTTTGAATATTACTATAACCTTTTGCTTAAAGATAGTACAAAAATAAAAAATAAACAATTAGTCAGTGATCATGGCGGCCTTGGAGATATTCCAGAAGAGAGCGCTCAAGAAATTATTAATCAATTAAGTGAAGAAGAAACTGAAACACTTAAAAATATAACAGAAGATGCTGAAAAAAATAGCCGTAAAAATGAAAAACAAATCGGAAATACCAAGGGTGGGTTGATTCAAAAATTAAATAATAAAGCGGTTCCTGTAAAAAAGAAATGGGAAACAATTATTAAACGTTTTGAAAAGAAAATGACAAAAGATGAATCTCTTGAAAATCATTGGATAATGAAAGACAGGCGCCTTTTTAATTTAAATTTTGATATATTTTTACCTTCTGATATCGAACAAACGGTAAGAAAAACTGAAGCCAATAAAATTGCAACTTGGTTTTTTATGGATACTAGTGGATCTTGCTGGGGTCTAGCTCCAAGATTTTTCCGCGCGGCTAAAAGTTTAAATCCAGATAAATTTGACGTACAATTTTTTGCATTTGATACTGATGTTTATAAAGTTGATTTAAAAAAGAATAAACTAGCTGGCGGCGGCGGAACCAGCTTTAGATGTGTTACGGATTACGTCTATAAAAAACATGCACAAAACCCTTATGTTTGGGTAATCACTGACGGATGGGGCAATGGGGCTAGCATCCCAGAAGAGCAACGCAAAAAATGGAATTGGTTTTTAACAAGCGATGGAACTACTGCTTATATACCTAATGGTTGTAAAATTCATTCTTTAAAAGATTTTGAGTAGACTTTTATAAAAATCTTCTTATAATAACGATATGGCTAATGATCTAGTAATGATTAAAAATAAATTAAACCAATATTTTAAATTGGGTAAAAATGTATTACTAGAAGGGAAACACGGAACTGGGAAGACAAGCCTTGTTACCGAAGTATTTGATAAAAATTGCAAAAATTGGCTTTACTTCTCTGGTTCCACTCTTGACCCTTGGGTTGATTTTATTGGAGTTCCAAAAGAAGTCAAACGTGGAAATGAATATGTATTATCTTTCGTGCTACCAGAAAAAATGAGTGACGAAAGTGTAGAAGCTATTTTTATTGACGAGTACAATCGTAGTCACAAAAAAGTTCGTAATGGAACAATGGAGCTAATTCAATTTAAAAGTATTAATGGTCGTAAGTTCCCGAATCTCAAAGTAGTATGGGCAGCAATTAATCCCAGTGATGATGACGACGAACTTTACGACGTAGAAACTCTTGATGCGGCTCAAACAGACCGTTTTCAAGTACAAATTAAAGTTCCATTTATTCCCGATTACGATTATTTTGTTAAAAAATTTGGACTAGATCATACAAAATCCGCCCTTGAATGGTGGAATGGGATGCCAGATAAAGCCAAAAAAATGGTTTCACCACGCCGCTTAGACTATGCTCTTGAAATTTTTAGGGAGGGTGGGGATGTATTTGATGTTCTTCCGCTCGAAACAAACCCTACAAAACTCTTGGCGACTCTAAAGGTGGGAAGTCTAGAGGATAAACTAAAAAGTTTATTTAAAGCCAAAAATGCCGATAAAGCAAAAACTTTCTTCGAACAAGAAAACAACTTCCAAGCGGCGCTACCTATTATTAAAAGAAATAATGAATATTTGAAATTTTTTCTGCCCACTGTAGATAATGAAAGAATTTCTTCTTTATTCTTTAGTGACAATAAATTTCGTGAATTTATTTTAGAACATGCTCCATATTTTAAACCAGCTCTTGAAGAAATTTCTAAACTAAAGTCTTTAAACAAAAATGATTTGGGTCAAATTAATCAAGCTCTAAAACAAGTAGGAAATATTACTTATTTTTAACAATAAAAAAGTTCTTTAAAAAAGCTCCAGCTAGCCGCGCTAGCTACCCCCAGCTGCGCCGTAAAAGCTGCAGTATAAGTTATCTGACTGAATAAAAGTAGGACAGACACAGCGAATAGTAATAATGAAACGACTCCTAGAGTATTTAAACAATGATTAATAGCTTGTTTCATTTTTTTACTCATGGTATTAATTAGTTTTATTCGTTAAAACAGCTACGGCTCTTTCGATCTCTCTTAGCCTGAGCTCTATAAGTTCTAATGATTTAGTCTGAGTATTATCAATTTGATTTTTAATTTCTAATTGGCCCAAAATTAATTCAATTTTTTGGATCTGGTCTTGGCTTTTCTGAAACTCTGTACGGGTAATAAATGTATTTTGTAAGTAAAGGCTTGCCATCATAAAACCCAAAATAGCCAATTTCCAGATATTATCAAAAGATAAGAGTTCGTGGAGAGTAATTGGCTTTGGATTATTTGCAACAATTTTTTTATTAGAGGCTAACATAATTGAGCTATATAATATATTACACACAAAATGGCTTATTTGAATATTCCAATTCCACCTATAGAATGTTACGTTAGAGGTAATTTTTTAAGAAATCAACAGGATTCATTCGATAAAAAATTCGAATGTTATATTTTTGGAATGAGTTCCATTCCCAATAAAACCCCGTTATTTCATTTTATGATGAGTGATGGCGGGATATGGTGGAGGATGCCATTACATGCATTTTGCTGGAAAGAAGACGCACAAGAACAGGAGTTAGACGAAATTGTTCTTTGGGATTCTTACTCCTACTATGTTTCTATTACTCAATTTCCAATGTTAAAAAATTCTCCAGTGCAATTTATAAGTAGGCGTAAAAATAAATATAAAGGTAAGATTATTTTTACACTAGACTGGGGCCAGGAAGATAGAACTATTCCATATGTTGGATTTTCTGAACATCCTTCTCAACATAAATGTGGACATTTTATTATGATGGATAATGGCAATTACGCTATACAACCAAATAATAGATTATTAGTTTTTGATAGTACTTTTTATACGAATAAAAAGCAGTTAATAGAAAGAAAATATAATTCACAAGAATGGTCTTCCGAAGGCAACCCTAAATGGATGACCCCAGATAGTGATAACATATCATTTGATTTTATAAATACAGAAACAAATGAAGATAATATTTGACCATACAAATGGGGAGTTTAATAAAAATGGAAATTCTTTACTAGAAGTTTTTGCTATAAAAGAGGACGAATCTGATGAATATATGTTTAATAATGGATGGTTACCATTTCAAAATAAATGGTATCAAACAAGGTCTTCAAGATTAAAACTCGCCACAATATCAAAAAGAAGAAACAAAGAATTATCAAAAATTAATATATCATATTGTAAGAATGTTTTTGATATAGCTGATAAAGCAATTAATTATGAAAAATTTGATTATAATTATTTAAAAGACTATCTTAAATTAAATCATTTTAAATTTTTTTTTGATGATTGTTTTTGTGGGGTTGTTAATCTGGTTGGCAACATTCCATATTATACATTTATGATCTGGGATGAATCTCATAAAGATCATTCTTATGGCACGTTATCTTTTTATTATCTTATAGATAAATTATATAATGAAGGGCATGAATATTTATATACATCCGAATATTATCCCATTTTTTCTTATAAAAAAACTTTACCAGGTTTCGAATGGTGGGATGGAAAAGATTGGACTACTGAAGATAAGTCTTGATTTAGAATTCAGTTAATTATATTATATCCAACAATGAGTAATACTGTTGAGTTAATTGGTTACTATGGTTCAGACGACGTTCACGCTTGTTCAGCTTGGACTTCGACAAGTAGAGAAATTACAGAAGAAAAGCGCGCGCGAATTCCAAGTTTATTAAAAATGCTCGCGGAAGCTGGGCATCACACTCCATTTGAAAAATCTTCATTACATTTTTTAGTTAACTGCGATATCGCTAGCCATATTCATTTGATAAAACATCGCGTTGGAGTTTCCGTAAATGGAGAAAGTGCAAGATATAAAGAGATTAAAGAGGACAAATTTTATATTCCAAATGATTGGGTTGCACTAGATGAGGAAGACCCAGATGGTTGGGCTGGTAATTCTCATGAATCCATGTCTGTTTATAGTTGGGCTGGAGTACTTGAGGAGTACACCGAACAGGGAAATAAATATTATCATCAATGTTTAAAAGATCTAACACCAATAATTGGACGTAAACGCGCAAAAGAAAGCGCAAGATATTTTAAAGGTTACAACTCACAGATTCAAGCAGACGTAATGTTTAACTGGAGATCATTCTATCATTTCCTAGAGCTTCGCAATAAAGAAGACGCTCAAAAAGAAATTCGAGAAATAGCGGTTAATATGCTAGAACTCGTAAGAAATATTGATGGTAATCCTTTTAAATATACCATTGAAGCTTTTGGATATTAAAATTAATTTTTAATTATACTCTTATATAAGATATTATATATTGTGGAGTTAGAACAGTTACTCAATGTAAAAGAACTAGCAGGGCTGAATTTAGAAATTATGTTCGGCGCTGTTCCTAGAAATTTAGTTGGTGATAATTCTAAAAAATTTAATAAGCGTAAAACAAAAAATTTATTTTATGTAATTTTTGGAGTTTTCTTAAAAGAATCTCATCAATATATAGTATTTTCTAGTGTTTTTAAATCAAAACGCAATCGTCTTGATGGAAGTTTATTTGAAGAAATAATGGTTGATTCTGCAGTTTATGAAGATGAAAAGGATGTTTTAAATCATATTTATGATTTTATAAATAGTTTTTCAGACCATGACAGATTTATTAACGAAGAGATAGCTCAATTAGAAATGATGCCAGCACAAGAAGCATTTAATTACTTGGTACTATGGAATAAAGGAGTTTTTGATTACTTTAACGATCTATTGAAGACACAAAAGGTAAAAAAAAATGGATTGTTTAATCTTTTTAAGTAATATAAAGATATGTATTGGCCGTGTATGAAAATATTTAAAGGTAGTGATACTTGGAAAAAATTACCTAAACAAATGAGGTGGAGTTTTCTTGGTGTGTGGAAATTAGAAGATTCTCAAATGCATTCTGAGCATCCCGAGTATAAACTTCAACCAAATATGAGTTATATTAATAAAAGAAAGACTGGATTTAAACCCCCAGTAAAACCCGAAGAATCAGAAGGTTAATTTTGATAAGTAATATAAGCCCAAATTTTTCCAGCACCAGTCGTTGGAGTAGCAAGTCTTACAGATGGGATTGGGGAATCTAAAAATGCTGGCGACATATAACCTGTAACACCAGTAGCCGTATAAAAAATATAATTATCATTAATTCCACCCCGTATAAACTGGGAATCATACCTACTTAAAAGAGATTCTCCTTGTAAATTAATAGTCGCAGTATTGCCACTGACATATGCTACGATTAAAGCGTTACGACTTAAGGCAGTATTAACCCAATCGCCAGTAAAAGGAAGTGATTGTCCAGTAGCTAAATAGTCAGTTTTAATTAAAAAGGAATTCATACTAGTCTCTAATTACACATAAAATTGATAGTTTTAATTATAATAATTAATATATTATGTGAAAAAAGAAAAAGCTAAAACTTTTTTAAGAGAAATATGTCGAGAATATGACGTTAAGGTTATATTTCGCAAATTAGGTAAAGACATAGATGGAGAATGCGACTCTAAGGCTAATTTTATTAATATTGATAAAAATTTAACTGCAAAAGAAATGGCTCAAGCGGTTTTTCATGAACTCGGCCACGTTTATTGTATAAGAAAAAGCATTTGGGAAAAATTTCATGAAGATCCAGAATACCCAGCTCTTAAGAGTTTTAAAGTAGAAAATTGGGTGGAATGGTGGGCTAAACGCGAATGGGATGCCCATGGAATGAGAAAAATATTTGGACAGTATCAATTTGTTTATCTAAAAAAGAATAAAAATGAATTAATAAAATGGTTTAAAAATCATTTTAACGCGCCAAGATTATCATGAAGCATATTATTACTGAAACTTTTGGGGCTATAATGACAATTAGTTTTATGTTTTGTTATGTGCCACAAATCATAACTATTTTTAAAAATAAATTTTCGCGCGGACTTTCCCTAGGGCTTATCCTTATGTCAATTTGCGGCTATATATCTGGAATGATATACATGTTTCTAACACAATTTGGTATATGGTGGTTTTTAAATTATTGCGTTGGGCTTATAATGTGTGTAGTATTAGTCTACGCTTGGTTCAAATTTAGAAAAAATTAGTTCTTTAACATTTTAATTGGGGGTGCAGCACGAAGGTGGTGCAGTCGGTTTACATCCGAAAGGTTGAGATTTCGAAATTCTCCACCCCTACCATTTTGGGTTAATTTTATAAATGGAGCCGACATTCTTTTTCTAGGGAACCCCCTAGGAAGAGTTAAAATTAGTCCAGAGCAGTCGCGGGTAAACTGTTCACTATTTAGGGGTCTGGGGCTGCTAGGCGTGGCCACCAAGCTTGCACCTTGGTTTTCAGATCGGTTCGAATCCGATAGACTCCATTTCCCCATGTATTCCAATGCAGAGAAAACCGCTTTAGAAGCGGCAAAGTGTAGGTTCAAATCCTACCATGGGGACTTTTCTTCTTGATTTATAAATAAATTTGCTTATAATGAATAAAACGTATGAAGCAAGTGCTCTACTACAATGAAACCTAGAAAAACAAGAAAGCCTAGAAAACCTAATAATCTCAGTGAAAAAGAATACATAAAACTTTTTGCTGAGGTTCTAATTTGGCTTTCAGAGCAGGAAGAGTGGACAAAGATGGTAGAAAATTTAAATAAAGATTATGTACATAAACAAATAGAAGTTGAAACACTACTTAATTTAATGTTTGATTTAGATCCTTTTTGATATGAAAAAATTCTTTAAATTACCTAAAAATAAAACTCCAGAGATAACTTTGGCAGGACTTTTTAGTTCTGAATTTGTCAACCCATTAGCTTTAATTTCCGCGCTGTATGGCGGAAGCCTTCCAAGTTATAAAAGATATCGTGAAAATTTTTATAAGGATAAAGCTATTGATTATTTGATTAGTAATGGTGCGGAAATAATTCAAACAGCCGAAGAAATTCAAATTTCAAAAAAAGTTCAAGATGATGAGGATGGTTTTGTTATCGGTGAGGATTTTATAATTCCTAATATGGATAATGAGGAGGGCTATTTATTTTTTTATAAAGATAATTTTATTCAGTTAGTCGTTAATGATACAAAAAAAGATAAAGATAAATGTAAATTATCATTTTACTACCCAAACGATCACGAATGTATAAGCGAAGAGTTTCATAAATTTTTGGTAATAGACAATTCACCGAATATCTTTATGGTGAATCAAGAGTATGGACAATTTACATTTTCAAAATTCAATATTAATTTGCCAGATACATTTAATCTTGCTTTAAATTATGGAGATGATTTCCCAGAAATTAATGATAAATTGATTGATGCCTTACATGATAATTACTCTGGACTTTATATGTTGCACGGACTTCCAGGAACTGGAAAAACAACTTATATACGTTATTTAGCATCTGTTTTAAAGAAGGATGTAATGTTTTTTCCGACTTCATTTGTGAACGAGATTACAAATCCAGCTATTTTAAATCTTCTTCGTAAGAAACAGGAGTGCGTTCTTATTTTAGAAGATGCCGAAAAAGCTTTAACTAAACGTACTTTATCAGATGAGCCTTCATTAGTGTCTACACTTTTAAATATGACAGATGGTATTCTTGGCGACATTCTTAAATTAAATGTTATAGTAACTTATAATTGTGATCGGCAAGATATTGACGAAGCCCTATTAAGAAAAGGGCGTTTGAAAGCTGAATATTCTTTCCAGGGTCTAGAAAAGAAACACGCTAAAAAACTTATTGATCATTTAAATTTAGATATTGAAGCCAAAGACGGGATGACTTTAGCAGATCTTTATTATGCTAAAAGTGATGAAAAACTGATTGGGAATGTAAAGTATCTTGAGAAACCCGCTATAGGATTTAAATAATATGAAAAAGAAAACCGTAATAAGCCCCAATAGAATAGTAAGAAAGAAAAAGTCAACAAAAATTGATCCACCAAAATCTTCGCTGGAAAAATGGTCTTTGTGGCTTACCTCCAAATTAAACTATCTATTTGGTAAGTAATGATACTTGTTATTTCAGACATACATCTTGGTAGCCCAATTTGTCAAGCTGAACTAACATTAAAGGTATTAGAAGACTCCGAATACGATAAATTAATTGTTTGTGGGGATATTTTAGATTCCTATAATATCCATAGACTTTGCAAAAAGCAATGGAAAGTTTTGTCTGCTTTGAGAAAAATATCAAAAACTAAAGAATGTATTTTTATAAAAGGTAATCACGACCAACATTTAGAAACTATTAGTGCGCTGCTAGGTTTTGATTTTAAACTTGAGCATATAGAAACTATAAATTCTAAAAAGTTTTATTTTGCTCATGGTGATAGATGGGATTATCTTATACAGTTAAAACCTTATCTTGCAGAGGTCGGAGCTGCAATTTATTACTTTCTTCAAAAGTTGGATAAAAAACAAACGTATACAAGAAAATTAAAAAAGACTATAAAAACTTGGAGATCTTCTGCCGATAAAGTCATGCAAAGAATAGCGCATCATGGAAAAGATTTAGGTTGTAATACTGTTGTATTTGGACATACTCATATGCCAGAATATAAAATGATTGATGGGATCGAGTGCGTTAATCTTGGCTCGCAATGTGATTTACCAGTAACTTACGCAATTATAAATAGTGCTGGATATATTCAATTGCAAAGTAAAGAATAAAAACAGTTGATTCGGACGCAAAATATGATATAAAAGAAATATGAAGACCCTTGTTATCCCAGACGTTCACCAAGATATAGAGGGTGTTTTAAAAATATTTAAGGCTGAAGACATAGATTCTTTTGATGAAATCATTTTTTTGGGCGATTGGTTCGATTCTTTTCACGAGCCGCCTAGAGTCGCTAGCTTTAAAGATACCTGCTTGTTTTTAAGGGATCTGGTTTGGAGGAATAAAAATAGTAAAATAATTTTTCTTGTTGGAAACCATGATCTTGCTTATATTTATAATAATAAAAAAAGTGGCTATACTAGTGTTGCGCCAAGTATAACCTATTGGTGTTCAGGAGTTACTAAAAGTAAAATTAGTACTTTTCGTCAAGTCTTTTACGATAAAGGTCTTAAAGATGACTGGTTTGTAAAAAATTTCAAAATTGCACACTGTTCACAGGGGTGGATCTTTTCTCATGCTGGAATGGTTAATAGTCAGATACCATATGGTCATACCGTAAACCAGGTAGTTGATGAAGTTATACCAGATGTTTGGCTTAACTTTAGAAACGTTGCTTACTGTCAGAATGCATTAATTTCTGCTATAGGTATTGCTCGCGGCGGTCAAGACAATACTGGTGGACTTTTATGGCTTGATTACTATAATGAGTTTTTTGCTTCTCCAGATATTGGAAGGCAGGTTTTTGGACACAGTTATGTTCCAGAGCCAACCGCTACAGCATTAAACACTGAATATGAAAGTTGGAATCTTGATACTAATCTTAAAGACTATGCTATTATTCGTGATGGCCGTTTAACAACTCGTCGAATAACATGAATAAAAATATACAAAAATTACTTGCAGATGTATCTATGCAATGCGTAGAGCATAAAATTAACTTTCGCTTGGAATATAAAAGTCAAGTGGACGAAGAGAATATGCCTTGTAGCGGATATTTTGATGAGGATAGCCTTGTGGTCGCAACCAAAAAGAAAAAAATGGAAGATTGGATAGACGTTCTTGTACATGAGTCTTGCCATTTAGATCAATTTCTTGCTGGCTCAAAAGTTTGGACTCCAGACTCAGAAGCTTTAAATATTGTTGAAGATTGGATTCATGGTAAAAATATTAAGAACAAAAAACTTATTAAAGGATTTAGAAATGCTCTTGAGTTGGAATTAGACTGCGAAAAAAGAAGCGTCCAAAAAATAAAAAAATATAAGCTGCCTATTGATAGTAAAAAATATATACAAAAAGCTAACGCCTACTTGTTTTCTTACTTATATGCTTACGTTAAAAAAGCTTGGTATCCCAAACCCTATGAAAATCCTAAAATTTATTTGAACATGCCGAAAGAATTTTTAAGTCTTGACGAGTATTTTACTTTAAGTACCCCATATTTTAAATATTTTTCTTGATATGATAACCTATACAAAAATTAAATTTCCTAAAGTTTATTATTCAAACATAAAATACTTTTCCGAACAAGTTAAAAATTTTGGAGGAAGTCCGCTTTACTATATGGAAAATTATAGGGATTTTATTTTGCAACTCTCTAATCATAAAATAAAATTAAATAAGACGTATTTAAATGATTCACTAGATATAAAAGATTTTTTACTAAATATGGACAATATAATTAAATATTATGTAGCAGAAGGGTTTATTGAATGATAAAAACTCGTTTTTTAACAACATTAAGGCTCGGCAAATACTCATTACAATTGTGGCGAAAGGGTAGTCATATGAAATCTTTTCAATTCTATAACTTTAATAATCGTTATTTTAGAAAAATGAGCGTATACTTGCCTTTAGTAATAATTGAATTAAGTTATATGAAACCATGAATAACGAAATTATAGATTTATATACAGCTGTATTAAATAATTTAAAAAATTCTATTGATCCTAATTTTAGAAATGAATTATTAAAAGAACGACAAATTGAAAGTTTAGATGTAAGATGGAAACAGGCGCGCATAAATATTCAAAAATATATTGAGAATGTTAAAAATCACCATCCACAAATTGATAATGTTATATCATATCATGGTTATTTTCTTTATGAGGATATTGCTGCTATTTTTCTAGATTTAATCTGGCAAGATTTACATAATAAATTAGAGATAAAAGACACTATTTTTTACTATAAGACATACAAGATTCAAATTTGCAATAGAAATCTATTGACATACCATTCAAATTAGAAGATAATAAGATTATGGATAAATATAAAAAAGTTCAAGAAAAGCGCGACACGTTCATTCAATTTTCTGAAGAGGAAGTAGAGGAAATGGGTTGGGAACAAAATCAAAAACTTTCTGTTCAAATCACAGATGACGGCACAGTTACTCTTCAACCATATGCAAAAATGGAAATTGAAATTGGAGAATGGTCGCGTGAAATGCTAGAATATCTTGTTGGCGAATCGTGTGATCGTGACGTTTCAGTCAATGACATTATAACTGAAGTCTTAACCCAATATATTAAAGATAATGAATCCGTACAAGATTAAAAATCAAAATAGTCATACTTATAAAGTAGTATTCGAGAATCCAACTGTTGGAGATCAAACATTTCCCACTGTAAATATTGAAATTTCTTCTGAAGCAACTATTACTGATCATTTATATGCTTTTGAAAGATTTTTAGAAGGAATGGGGTACGTTCTTCCAGAAAACGCTTCTCTTGATTTTGTGGAAGAGGAAATAGAATCTAGAGACGATATTACTACAGACTCTATAGACCAAATGAATGGATTAAATTAATTATGGGAATGTTCGATTCAATACGTTGCGATTATCCATTACCTCTTCCATTAGAGGTCGTAGATAAACTACCAGACATTTATGAAAAAGAGTTTCAAACAAAAGACTTTGAAAATCTTTTAGACTATTATATTCTTACTGAAGAAGGTGAGATTCTTTTTCATCAGAAAAAATACGAATGGCGCGATGACGATAGTTCCTTTCTAAAAGGGTACATGGAAGTTATTGAAGAGGAAATTATTCCACATCCTTTTCACGGGTTACTAAATTTTTATTCTTATGAAACTGTTTACTCAGATACATCTAGATTAAGTGGTTACGATATCTCTATAGATTATATGGCTAAATTTAATAATGGTCGTTTGGATTCTATAGAAGTCCTTGAATATAAGATAGAAGACGCTACAGAAAGATTAGTAGAATTAGACAAGTTCTTTAAAAAACAACAGCTTATTCGCAATTTTTGGTATAATAAATACATTTTTAATACTACTGCTTGGAATTGGTTTAAAAAGAAAGTTTTAATTTTACCAATCAATAAGGCTATTAAAGCACTTACAAAATTTGAGAGTTTAATTTGGAGGCATCTATAGGCCATTAAGAGTCATAATTAATATTTAAGTGTATATATAAATATGCCATTTACGACTACAGTCACGACTACCGCCTCTAATAATTTAGACTACACTTATAGTTACAGTAATTCAATTTCCGCATCTGCAAAATTATCAGTTAATGAGTCGATTCCATCTGGAACTACAAATAATTTTTCTAATTTTACTTTTAACACTGGTAGTGGGGTATTTTTAGCAATGGCTTCTGATGTTAGTACTTATAATTTAAAAATAAAAACAAATAGTTCCACAACACCAATTAATTATTTTAATATTTCTTCTACTGGTAATTTAGTTTATTTTAATTTAGGTAGCGCCACAGACTCTTCTGGTGTTTTGATAAAAAATATTAGTGGAATTTATATTGATAATACTGGGACTAGTGTTGCTTCTTTAAGGATCGATTCTTTATTCGATACGACACCTTCTATATAGTAGTCAAAATTTAATTGATTTTTAGGGTGGTACGTCCATATTATTCAATATGGTCATAGATATTTTAAATAAGTTTAAATCACATCCATTTATTTCGGAAAAAGCTAGTTTAGAAATATATTCAGACCCTTTTCCGCATATTGTTATCAAAAATTTATTAAAAGATAACATTTACGAATCTTTAAGTAAAGATTTTAAAAAATATATAGATGCTACACCAAAATTCGGTAAAATTGGAGACACCAATGTAACTTATAATGCAAAAATTTATTCTATAAAAGAAGACGATTGCAAAAATGGTTATGAATTTTTTGTGAGCCCCTTTTGGAAAGATTTTGTAAGCTTTTTATTCAAAATTGAATTTAATCAGCATATAGCTTATAGTCTTCATTATCACGAGCCTAATACTAGCGATGGTCATCCGCATAAAGATTTGAGTATTTGTTCAGCTATTACGGATAACTCTAAAAAAGTAAAAATTACTGGAGACTGTATATACGCTGATGACTCTAAATACAAACAGCCACATACTGAAAAAATAATGAGAAGCGTTGCTGGGTTATATTATTTTAATAATGATACCGATGGTAGTGACGAAATGGGTGGTGGAACTGCAATTTATAAAAATTATGATTATGAATTAGAAAAAATAATTCAGCCAATAAATAATAGTTTTTTTATGTTTCAAATCGGCCCTAAGTCTTTTCATGGGTTTAAAAAGTCTAAATTTTATCGTTCTGCAATGGTTCAATGGTTTCATTCAAATTTAGAATATTATATAAGAACAAATCGTGATGAATTTAAAAAGCACGGGTTATTAATAGAAAATTCTTTTGAAAGATGGATTCCTAATGAAGAGTTATGTGATTTGCCCTAAATTTTAATCATTACAAAAATAATTAATGTTTTTTTATTTACAATGTATAGTTGGAATCATAATGTTTTTTATGTTAGTTTTTATGAGAGGGTCCGTTGAAAATCCAATTTATAGTATATTAAAATTAGGCAATACAAAATTAGATAAAATAGTTACAGAATTAAGATTTTATATACCGTGGATATTATTTATGAGCATGAATAATCAATTTATGGATATTAAAATTACTTCCATTTCTAATAAAAGTACTTATACATGGTATTTACGTAAAGATAAACGGGTGGGTAATTATAAATTTAATAATGATCTAACATCTCTAACTTTAACTTTTTATTACTTATGGTTTCAAAATTTTTTAAATAATTTTATAGAGTTAGAAATACAAAAATTTTATAAAAATAAAGATGAAATTTGTAATTTTATTAAAATTGAAAAACATTGGTTTAACTCTTTTAATGAAGAAAGTTTATCTATTCGAAATAATCCAATAAGAATAGAACAAATATCGGAATGGAAATATGATTAGTTTTTTAGAAATTTTAAATTTTTTATTTAATTATGAAATATACTCATCTTTCGCCTGTGTTTTGAGAATTATTTCAACGGGTTATTTATTATTTTGTTTATTTTGGATTAGAAAAGACGCTTGGAATTTTTCGTCTCCAAACGGACCATTCGGAAATAATGACTATAAAAATTTTGCTAAGCAATTTAATTTCCAATTATCATTATTTAGTATTTTTAATGATAGATTTCCTGCTCAAAAATTTATTTTTATAAGTTTTTATATTTCTGGACTCTTTTCTTTAATTGGATTTTTTACAAATATATCTCTGTTTGTATTTTTAATAATGTTAATGTCAATACAAAATAGAATTTTACCTATTATTTATAGTGCGGCAGATAGTATTTCAAGAATATTAATCATATGTTTAGCTATAACTGACTGTGGATCACAATATTCGCTTGATAATATATTAGGATTATCTTCTAATCAAAATATCATTAATGGAACTGGGATTAGGGTTTTACAAATTAGTATTTGTATGATTTATTTTTGGTCTTCTGTTTATAAATTAAGAGATACTTACTGGTTAGATGGTGAAACTATTAAAAATGCTATTGCTACACCGATTTGGGGTACGAGATGGTGTTTAAAATTTTGGCAGAAAAATATTGTTTCTAAATCTATAACATGGTCTGTATTGATATTTGAATATTTTGCCCCAGCCCTATTCTTCATTAAAGAAACTAGAAATTTTGCTATTATATATGCAATATTGATGCATGTTTGTATTACAATATTTATGAGAATTGGATATTTTGGTCCTATAATGATAATATCTGTATTAAGTTTTTGTAACGATTTTTTTAAATGAAAATATTAATATTAGGTGGAACATTATTCGTCGGAAAACATTTTGCCAAAGTTCTTAAAGATAAAGGCTATGATATTACTTTAGCTAATCGGGGCATTTCTGGAGAAGTCAATATCAAAATAGACAGGAATAACATTGATACATGCAAAAATTTAAATAACAATTATTACGATATTATAATAGATTTTTCATGCTATAATTTGGAGCAATTAATTAATACTCTTAATTATGTAAAATTTGATAAATATATATTTATATCGACTAGTGGTGTAGATTTCCTACCCTTTCATAATGTCGCGCCAGAACATTACGAAATGGCTATGTATATTTTTAATAAAAAGAAATGTGAAGATTATATAGTAAAAAATATTTCTAATCATACAATAATTCGCCCATGTTATATTGTTGGTGAAGGGGACTATACAAATCGTTTTTATAAAAATGGAAATAAGTATTATTGGAATGATGGAAAAGAATTAACTTTTTATATTGAAGTAGGTAAGTTTAGTAGTATAATTTTTAATAGTTTTAAAAATAAAGGAGCTAATATTATTAGTCCCTGTAAAGAATTGAATTAAAAAATATGAAACGTAAAGATTGTATTGGTAAAACATTTAATCATTTAACTATTTTAGAAGTGCTTCCGAATGATAAAGTAAAATGTCAATGTACTTGTGGTACATTAAAATTATTTAATTGGCGAGATATTCGTAGGGGGAGAACCAAAGGTTGTGGTTGTCGCCGCAATACACCAGAATTAAGAGCCTTAGCAAAGGAAAGGGCAATAGATCTTCAAAAGAAGGGTATATTAAAACGTGGTTATGTTGGAAAAGATGCCAAATGTCCATTTAAATATATTTTACGTACGTTAAATAAGCCAAATAGAAAACCATGTAATTTAAAAATAGAGCATTTAAAAAAAATTTGGGAAGAAAGCGGTGGAGTTTGTTCATATACAAAAATTAAATTAATTTTACCAATTGGATCTGCAAATCCGAATCCCGCAATTTCATATAAAATGGCATCGATAGACAGGATTGATTCTTCAAAAGGGTATGAGCTTGGAAATATTCAATACGTTAGTCGTAATATAAATTATGCGAAAGGAATCCTTACTCATCAACAGATGTTAGATTTTATGAATCTTATTAAAGAAGTGGACGTGAGGGGCTAATTTAAAAACTAATTTCTTAGTATATTCATTAAAGAATATTTAAATTGTGGACTATATCTTCATCTGATTAGTTATATCAGAGCTGGACGCTAATCTGGTTATTAAGAGGGCTTTACCTCTCCAGTAGTCTCTGAACCTTCTAAAAATGTATTTTTAGCTTGGCTGCTGATTGGCATATCATATTTTATGATTTAGCTTTCCAGCAATTCATCCAGTTTTAATCGAAGCATCACTGCTAAGTCAACCCATTGAGTTGAACCCCTGTCCATTTAATTTATATTAAAAGGTCTACATGTTTTAGTTTCTTTAGCATTTTAGCCACCATACGGTAACTTGGACTTTTAGGCTGCTTGGCGACACTAACCTTAGTTTTAAGTCTGCCTATAGATTATTATCGCAAATCTACATACGGAGGATTTTTTTTGTTACATTGATATAGTCCACAATTCAATAACCTCTGCTATCAATTAACCCTTAGAGGATCTAGGTTAAAGGATCTTAGGCTGCTAAGAGGTACTCTTCTTCAACTTCCCCGAGGAACTCGGAGGCATTGTTGAAGATATATTCTGCTTCAGCCAAGATTGCATCAGTATTATCTTCTGCGTTTGGTTTTTAATCGATTTTTTACGAGGCCATCGATTAACCTCGACATGCGCTTTTAATTTCAACTAAATGTCGAAACCAGTACACGCCCAAAATTTCAAAGAACTAACTAATGATAAGCTTTATTACACTGTTTGTCAATAAAAAGATTGATATTTAAATAAAAAAAATATAACATTAATATTATGAAAGAACCTTTTACAATTAATTTAAAAAAATATAATGACTCGCGTGGATATTTTGTGGAAAAATTTAATAAAGAAATCTATAGGCAAGTTACTGATTCTGAAAATGAAACTGTTTTACAAAATTGTCCGCAATGGGTGCAAGAAAATTATAGCGTCTCACAAAAAAATGTTCTGCGCGGATTACATTATCAATTAGATCAACCACAGGCAAAATTAATACATTGTATGTATGGTAAAATAATGGATGTTATTGTAGATTTAAGACTGTTTTCGCCCAATTTCGGCAAACACGAAAAATATTATTTAGATGATAGTTCTATTTTATATGTTCCGATTGGATTCGCCCATGCTTTTGTTAGCTTGTCTGATCATACAATTGTTGAATATAAATGTTCAAATTTTTATTTACAAAAAGACTCTTACGTGTTAGCGTGGAATGATAAAAATTTAAATATAGATTGGGGAATTGATAACCCAATCCTTTCAGAACAAGATTCTAATGCTTTAAGTCTTGCAGATTGCCCCAAATTTGATTAATATTTAGTATTGGAACTGTAGCTCAACTGGTTAGAGCGCCGCCCTGTCACGGCGGAGGTTGCGGGTTCGAGCCCCGTCAGTTCCGTGACAGAGATGTAGCTCAACTGGTTAGAGCACCGCTTTGATAAGGCGGGGGTTGTAGGTTCAAGTCCTACCATCTCTATTAATTTTTTAATTTAAAATTCAAACATATATAATACATAATGGAAAATAATCAAAATACTGGCGCTGGCAAAGGTGACAAACCTCGTAATTGTTTTTCTAAAAAATATCGTGATAACTATGATTTAATTAGTTGGAAGAAAAAAAACTTTAAAAAAAATACTACTAAAAGCGTAAAATAAATTTATGTTTTCTGCGATTTTCGCCTCGATGAATAGAGAAAAAGCATTAGAGGCTACTTTATCCTCTTGGGCAAAAATAAATAAAATTAAAGATTTAGTAATTGTAGATTGGAGTTCTTCGGAGCCTTTGATAGAAAATCAAATTATCAAAGAACAAATAAACGAATATGGGAATATTAAAATCATTCGGGTCGAAAACCAAAAATATTTTTATCGCTGTTTGGCGTGGAATCTTGCTTTCCAAAATACTGATCCAGAAAATAAAATTCTAATTAAATTGGATGCAGATCATTATAATACGAGCACTTCGCAACTTCATGGTAGAGATCACAGTTCTTGGTTGGATAATTTATCATTAACGGCGGATAAAGAGTTGAAAAACTGTTTTTATGCGGGAAACCTTGACTTGGATTATAAACTGTATGGTTTTCTTATCGTAAACAAAAAACACTTTAAAGAAGGTTATAATGAAAATATAGATGCTATTTGGGGATTTGAAGATTCAGACCTTTACCATAGAATACAAAAAAAATATAATATAAATATAAACAAATCGATTGGCTCTAATTCTATTTTTCATATTCCTCATTCCGAAGAAATGAGAATTAAAAATCTTAAATCTCCAATCAAATATTTATGGAAAGACGAAATAAATTTAGGACCGAATTTTAATGAAAAATACCAGTTTACATATATAGGAAAAGACGGAAAAAGATTACAAACCAGAACGCAATGTAAAAATATTAACGAGTGGACTCCTGCTAAATATAGAGTATTAGAAGACTCTCCGATTTATAAAAGGGTTGAATTGATAGAACAATGAAAAGGTTATTAATAATACCTTTACTACTGATAAGTAGTTGCCATCATCTTGAAAAAATACAATTAAAAGGAGAGATTACTGGAACAAGATATAGTAATCAAGAATTTACAAAAGGTAAACACGTTCTGACTGCAAGATACCCCTTATCAGAAACAATAAATATCAAAGGAACCGTGTCTCAAGAATACAAAACTGGACCACTGATACAAACTGAAATGCCAGATTACGGAGAAACAAGTTTAGAAATTTTGTTTTAGGTGTATATCATTATATAGAGTTTAATTGCGGGATCGACAAGTGGTTAAGTCAGAAGTCTCATAAGCTTCCATGCATGGGTTCAAATCCCATTCCCGCTATTTTTTATTTGACCTATTCGCAAAATATTATATGATTAGGGTATGAATAATAGTATAAACATCAATACGAGTAAAATCCCCACAATTCACCAACTTCGGCGCGCTGGATGGAAAGTTCGCGTAATGCACGGCAGGATGGAAGACTATCCAGATTTGTATAGCGACGAAGTGGGACTACCAGTGCGTCATCTTGCAGATCGTGTAACAATGATTGAGCTAACTTCCCCAGAAGGTAAAGATGCTTATGGTGTTGCCCTTTGTAGTAAAGAGGACAATTACAATCGTAAACTCGGCAATCGTATTGCACTGGGCCGCGCATTGAAAAATCATATGGTATTTAATGAAAACAACTCTTTTTAGTTTACTTTCGATAATTCTTTCTTGCGCTATTACCTTTGCAGATTATACCGCATCTGGTAATGGTTATAATAGAGGGGACGCCTATATGATGGCAATCGGTAGCGCACCGAATGGATATCAATGGACAATTATTCGTGTCAATTATAGACCACTGGGGGATGGAAGATATAATTGCGTAATAACTTGGAAAGAAAACAATTAAATGCCTTGTGGTGAAATGGTATCACGGTTTCCTTTGGAGAAACTTTTCTACGTTCGAGTCGTAGCGAGGCAGCTTTAAACACTCCTATAGTTCAATTGGTTAGAACGGTCTGTTTATAACGGACAAACCTTGGTTCAAATCCAAGTAGGAGTACTATACTATACGTGTAATATAATACAATGACTTTATTAAAATTATGACAGCATCAGCCGAACCTAATAAAAAATCTAAAGAATATTTATCCTCAAGGGCATGGTCAGAAGAATGTATAACAAATATTAAAAAAATACAGGATGAATTTTTAGATCATTATTACAATGATAAAAAAGAAAACACTGCTATACTTAAACTTTTGCAACAGTTGGTAGAAAGATTAGAAAAAAATATTTGACATTAAGCTAAAAACAATGTAATAATATATAAGATCTGGCAGTAGTAAACCTTTCCAGATCGGGATGCGCTCTCTTTGCCTGTTAGTGTGTTGGGGGTGCTCATTCTAAGCTAGTCGAGCTAGGCTACATAAAGCTATGACGCTATGCATTATTCAATACAGGCTTTGACGTTGATAGGTCTGCGAACCTCGCGGACGCTTCGTTAAGTAAGGGACAAGTTCTAGGCCAAAACCCTTCAAATACTATTTAAAAAAAGAATTGACATCCCTACCAATTTTACATATAATATAAGACTATGATGAAATATATCAAAATCGCAGTAGTCATGTTGGTAACGACTGGTTCAGTCATTGCTGGCACTGATTTTAAATCAAATAAAAACGTTATTGAAGACACTTGTCGTTTTCGTGACACCGAACTCCAACTCGACCTTTTTGGCACGGGCGGGTTCTATCAAGAGGGTAATCCAGGATGGGGCGGTGGCGCTGCAGTCAACGTGTTTTTTCTCAAGTATATTGGTCTTGGAGTAGAACAAAGTTTGGCGGCGCGTAATGACGCTACAGAATGGGGTACTTTTGGTAACCTGTTCTTGCGTTATCCAATTTGCAGTTGGAACTTGTCTCCATATGTTATGGCTGGACTCGGAGCTGTTTACGGTTCTAATAATGACGCAGTACTAGCTGGCACTGTTGGTGGCGGATTAGAATACCGATTCACAGATAATATTGGTATTTTTGCTGACGCACGTTGGCTTTACAATGCCGAAGCTAGTGATAGCGGTGCAGTCTTGGCGCGCACTGGATTGAAATTTGCTTTCTGAGTCAAATCCCATTCAAGAAACTAATAATGGGTCTAGAAATAGGCCCATTATTTTTTTGCGGAATTAGTTTAATGTTAAAACGAAGCTCTTCCAAAGCCTAGATAGGAGTTCGATTCTCCTATTCCGTACGGGATGGATATTCAGTAGAAATAATTTTAAAAGGATCTCCAAATATATCCTTACTTTTTAGAAAAAAATCATCCCAGTATATTTGATATTTATTTATATATAAAATATTTTCTATATTTAAATAATTATTTATAGTATTTTTATCATATATATATTCAGTTGCTTCATAAATATCTTTGAATTCGTGTATATCAAATTGATTCATGAATTCTTGCATATCTTTATATACATATTTGATACGTATATCTGAACCCTCTGAAGACCAAATTATTCCTAATCTTTTATAGATAATATTATAAAGATTTTCATTATTATCATGATCTAAATAAATAAATTTATATTTTCGAATCAGACCATCTGGTACAATGTTATTAAGGTAATTTTTATTAAGAAGTCGTGTTATCATTAGATTTTTTTTAAATATTACCTTAATATATAATATGAAATTTATTTTTAGCAATTGGTCTGATGCCGTTGGACATAAAACATCTTCTTTAGAATTAGCTAAAATATCAAATTTTTTAATTCAAGCAAAGGGGTTCGAAACAGTTTTATTTGCAGATAAGGGTAGCATCGAACATTTTAAAAGCGTTCCATACAATGAAATTCATGAAATAAAAGACTATGAAATGGAAAATATTCCGAAAAGCCTTTGGAGTATGAGTAAATTGGTATCCATGTCGAAGATGAATGAACCTTTTTTACATGTTGATTTTGATTTGTTTTTATTTAAATTTGATGAGTTATGTTTGAAAAAAAATATTGTATGTTTACATTCAGAATCTTATTTTGATAAAAATATTAAAATACTTCAAAAAATTGTGGGTATACAACCTGAAAAAACATTAAATAGTATAGCAAGATCTTATAATTGTGGAATAATTGGTGGTCAAAATTTTGAATTTTTAAAAAAAGCCTCTAATGAAATATTAGAATATGTGCGTGAAAATAAAAGTCATATAGAGGAAGTATATTCTAACAATTTAAATAATAAAGATATAACAATACAAATTATGCCAGTTTTAGTAGAGCAAGTATGGATGTTTCAATTATTTAAGTTTTATAATGAAATATTTTATACTTATTTAGATTCTGATAGCCCGTCTACGCATAAATTTCAAAACGAGTGCTATATCAAAGGATTCATTCATTTTCAAAAGGGTAAAAAGGTAAAAAATTGTGAATATACTATTAATCAATTTATAAATTATTTTAATATTTAAAGTGTAATAAACTAGATGATCAATACATATCAAGAAGGGGCGGAAAAATTCCCTACTTTATTTGGTTTTAAAACTGATAATAAAATTGCCGCTAACGGTTTAAATACTATTTATGGTATTGTAATGATAGTCGCAATGGCTTTTGCTTACCACGCTTTAAGTCTTATTCTTGTCGAGTGGAACGCATTTTTAGTATTTTTAGCAGCTATTGCCGTCGTTGGTTTACCTTACTGTATTAAGATTATAATGTATGGGCGCAAATTATTTACTTTAAATATGGCTATACTATGTATTGCTATTAGTTTATTACCCACAATTTTTGATTTTATTGGCTTTTATTCAGAAACAAGTATCAGACAATCCCTTGTTAATACAAAATTTGAAGTATTAGAAAAATTAAATTATTTTGATAAAGAAGCGCGAAAAGCTATAAATGAAAATATTATCGAGTTAGATAAAGACTATAATGTAAAATTGGTACAAACAGAAAAGGATTTTAATTCAAAAAAATCAAGCCTGTCACAAGAAGTGGTGGACGCACAACAAACATTTATAGATGAAACGCAGGGCGTGTCTGGGCGATCCACAAGCGGTAGAATAGGTATCGGTCCAAAGTCTAAAGAGCTTGAATCAGAAGTTAGGAAGGCCGAGGCGAGAACTGAATTAGAAAGAAAAGAACTAGAAGATAATAAACAAAAAGAAATTAGTCGTTTAACCAAAGATTATGAAACCAGATATAAATCTTACCAAGAGGGTATAGATGCGATTAATGAACTGGTTTCTTCTAAAGATAATAAGGGTTTAATTTTCGAAGTTAATCGTGCAAAAACTTTTGATGAATTAGCTGATACGGTTGTTCGTCTTAATACTAGCGTAAACATGGTAAGCTCTAAATTAGGTGTTGAACCAGAGTACGTTAAGTTCTCTACTGAGAATGTAATTCAGTTATCTTTTGGCGCATTAACACGTTTTGAAATTACTGCGGTTATTTGTTTTGCACTAGCTCTTCTTTTAGAGATTGTTGATACTATTATTGTTTATATGGTTCGTGGCGTTAAAAATAAAGAAGAAGAAGAAATAGAAGAAGAAAACGCTGAGGTACCAACAGTTGTTGTAGATAATGTAAAAAAGATTGTGAGCGTTAGATAAAAGCGTTGATTTTATAAAAAAAAGTTGTATCATTCATTAATGAGCGACAACTCAAATATTATCAACCAGTATGGATATCCTAGAATTACTGCGCCTGATCAACAATTAATTACTTTAATTGAATCAATGGGGAGAGCAGTAAGAGACAATGAACATAATTTTCCCCAGAAAAGATGGTTTCGCTTGTGCGAGATATATTATTCTTTGAGATATGGATTGTATGGTTACGCTTGGCAAAAAATTAACGATTTAAAGGACGATTTACGATGGAAGATTCCATCAGATGTTTATCATGCATTAAAAGACATATGTAAGGATATGAATGTTGAAATATCATGATTATTATGCCAAGTAGCTCAGTGGTAGTAGCGTTCGTCTGTTAAACGAAATGTCGTTGGTTCAATCCCAACCTTGGCAGCTTTTATATGAAAACCTGTGTATATTGTAAAATTGAAAAAGATATAGTAGAATTCCCAAGGCACTCTTTATATAAAGACAATTTAGATATGCGTTGCAGAGATTGCATCAAACAACATGTTAAAATTAGGAAAGAGCTTCATAAGAACGCGCCGCCAAAACCAGAATTTTGCGAATGTTGTGGCGAAATTCCGCGCAAGTGGTGCCTAGATCACGATCATAAAACTGATAAATTTCGTGGATGGTTGTGTGATAAATGCAATACTGGTATTGGTAAACTGGGTGATGATTTAAAGGGTGTTATGAAAGCTGTAAAATTTTTAAAAAATGTTCCCATAGCTCAATTGGATAGAGCAACGTTCTTCTAAAGCGTAGGTTACAGGTTCGATCCCTGTTGGGAACGCCATAATTTATCTTGATTGAATACCAAAAACAACCTATAGTAATTTATACGGCGCAGTAGTCCAATGGCAGAGACAACAGACTTAAAATCTGTCAAGTGTGGGTTCGAGTCCCACCTGCGCCACCACTTTCTATGAAAACTTATTACATAATTGAAAACTTTAACAAATTAGCTAATCTTTGGGTACAGTATGATTTTATTAAATATAAGACTTTACAAATGGCTAAAAATGAGGTAGAAAGGTTTAAAGCTAATGAAACCAAAGATAAACTTCGCGTAATCAAAACACAAATCGTATATGAAAAAAAATAAAAAACCAGTAACACGTTTTATGGATATGCATAGTGGTGGGGAATTAAAAACTGCCTATACGCATATTTATATAGATGGATCGCTTGAAACAGCTGTAAAAACATTTCGAGAAGCCTTTGGTATTGACCCTGATAATCAAACATGTGATTGTTGTGGCAAAGATTATTTTTACGATGAATACGAAAATATCGAAGAGGCTACAGCTTATGAACGCGAGTGTGAATATAAAGATCAGGGGTATGATCTTAAAACAGCTAAAATTTCAGTAGACGAATACGTTGATGAATCAAGCATTATCTGGATAACAGAATAGAATAAAAATTATGAACATAAATACATACCAAGAGGAAGCCGCGAAAACGGCTATTTATAAAGACAAACTCATTTACCCTATGCTTGGATTGGCGGGGGAAACTGGTGAAATGGCAAATAAAGTTAAGAAAGTTTTGCGCGATAATGGTGGTGAACTGTCTGATGAAGTAAGAAAAGATCTTATTAAAGAATTAGGTGATGTAATGTGGTATTGCGCCGCTCTTGCTAATGATCTTAGCGTATCTCTTGGAGAAGTTTGCTTTTGTAATATCGAAAAACTCAAAAGTCGCCTAGAACGCAATCAGATTGGTGGAAGCGGAGATAATCGCTAAATGAAAAAACAAAATAATCATAAATTTAATCAGGCCATATTATGGCTATTAACAATTCCAACCGAAGAATTATCAGACTCAATGGTTTTAGCGCACAAAAGGATGCAGGAAGAAGACCAAAATGAAATTTGGTTGGTTGATTATTTTGAAAACAATCTAAAAGAAGAAATCGAAGAATTTATTGAGTGGAACGATACTTTTCTACAAACCAAAGCTGTATGACTATATTGAAATCCAGTTCAATTTATTATGATGATGTAAATTTGATTGCGCAACCAACAGATATTTCGTCACGATCCGAAATTCCAGAGGAAAAATGGCGCATTATGGTAAGCCCAATGCAGTCAATCGTTGGCCCGATCTTTGCAAAAAAAGCTCTTGAACTCGGACTATCTGTTTGCTTACATCGTTTTAATTCAACTATACAGGACAGATTAAAATTAATTAATGACGTATTTATGAACATGACCGATCCAAATACTCAAATTAAAAGAGTTTGGGTTTCCGTAGGATTAAAAGATTTAGAAAATATAGAAGCTATTATACATCAAGGAGTAGAGAATATTATTATTGATGTAGCTAATGGGTATATGTCAGACGTAATTGAATTTGCGTCACAGATCTTTCATAAATCTGAAAAACAGATTAAAAAAATAATGCTTGGGAATATTCATAGCGATACCATTCTTACGGATTATCAGAATCTTTCTATTTATTTAGGAATACCAATTTATTTTAGGTGTGGTATTGCGAGTGGGAGCGTTTGTAATACCAGCGTAATGACTGGATACAATCGCGGCCAAATTACCGAAATTAATGAATGTGCCACTTGGGTTGACTCTACTAATAGTAATTTACTTTTAGTGGCTGATGGCGGAATTGCTAATCCAGGGTGTGCAGTAAAGGCTTTTGGTGCTGGTGCTGAATATATAATTATGGGCGGTTATTTTGCACACGCTAAAGAATCGCAGCACGTTATTGATGAGATTTATAAGTTTTGGGGTGGAGCTTCAGAACTTCAACAAATCATGTCTAAAGGGGCTGCTGAACGTCATAGCGAAGGCAGGGAACAAGATATCAATAAAGACGATCTTTTAAGCCTAAATAAACTAGTTTCTGATTTATGGGGCGGTATTAGTAGCGGTGTAAGCTACAGTGGATATAAAACTCTCACAAAATTTATTGGAAATGCCGTGTTTGAAATCAAAGAATAAAAATATGGAAGCGTACTCAAGCGGTTTACGAGAGAAATTTACTAAATTTCCGAGGTCTAAAAGCCTCCGTGGGTTCGAATCCCACCGCTTCCTTTTTTAATATGGATACGTATTATACAAAATTAACTTTTAAAGGTAGGCCTTTTAATATAGGAATAAAACCCGTTGATTACGATGGCTATGATATTGAAGTTCGTGTAAAGGGTCCATTATCAGGAGATGATTTTCAAGCTTTAAGACAATATCTTGATAATGAAGGTTATTTAGAGATGGCCAGAGAATTTATTGATAATTAAAATATATGAAAATTAAAGAACTTATTGAATTGTTAGAAGAAGAGAACCCAAAAGCCAAAATACTTTTTGAGTTTGAAGGCGCGGAATTAATTGTTAACGAATGGGATTTAGAGTCTAGTGATAATCTTGTAGTCGTAAAATTGGTAGAAAAATAGATTGACGCATCCATAAAAATTCATTAATATTCACGTATATGAAAAAACGTGGTAGAAAAGCTGGAAGCGGCAGTTTCATGCAAGTGTCGCTTGAAGAACTCAATCGTGTACTAAAACCCAACGCGCGCGTTGTTATCTGGAGTCGTTACGGCCAGATGCTCGGCATTGAGGGTAAAAAAATTGAGGCAAACTACGATACTCTAGTGGCAGCAGTCAAGGGCGGCACTACAGAAGTTGAAATCGAAACTTTTGGCGCGCAACCTGTAGCCAAACAAGACGTTAAAAAACAGGACAATGCGGAAGAGCTTATTCCCAAGCCGTCAGTTTCTTTTGAGGTATTTTAAAATGAAAACTTTTATTAAGATCTTGTGGCCGTTTGCCGTTTCAATTTGTATTTTTATAATCGCCGCATTCATAATGGGTATTCCGATTGCGATGCTCTGGAATATTTTTTGCCCTAAAGTGTTTGGTTTGGTTAAAATTGACTGGGTAGATGGCACATTACTCTATCTTTTGTGCAATCTTCTTTTTAAGAAAATAGATTGACACGTTTATAAAAACCTATTAGTATTCAAATATGATCACTAAAAAAGACTATACAAAAGACGGTAGGCATCCCGAAGATGTTATCTACAAGGAAATGGAGTTTCGTAGTGAGGTAAGCAAAATGCTCTCGCAAAGATTCGAACAGCTTGTAGTTGATTTGCGTCTTACTGCTGATGGTGCGGATCATCTTATGAATTATTTTGATAATTACAATTTCCTGCATGACAATCAAGAGATTCTTGAATTTGATGAGTTTTTGTCTGAAAATTATGATATTGAATATGGAGACATACATAAATGACTGACGAACTTACAATTAAAATCAAGGCAAGTTCATGGGCGCGGGTTACGCGCGAACTTGACGAGGCGTTAGAGAAACTTTCTGATTGGGAAAACTCGGCCAAACACGTCGAGTCCGACCATTCCGACGAGGTTCATTGCGGGTGTGTTCCAGTTCTGCGGAAGTTGCTCTCAGACGCGAGGAAAGAGCGCAACGAGGCGCGCGCGGAGTGTTTAGAACAGTGCCGTTTGCTCGCTATGAGTGGGGATCGTGAGGCTAAACTACTTGGAGAGCTTGAACGCGCGAAAAAATCCGTAGATCATTCTACATGGGTTCATGGCGTTTGTAATCCGCCGTCTCCTGATTGGGAGAAGTCTAGAAGTTCACAAATGTATTGACATCCCCTCCTAAACAGGATAGACTCGGGAACAATGAAAAAAGAACTACCCACTAACACAATTACTGAAATTGATTTGCTCGAAGCGAGCATTGAGAAGGCTCTTGATAGCCTAGATGATACCTATCAACTAAACTGTAAAGTACTGCTTGAAGCAAAAGTTCTTATTCAAGAGTTTAAAAAGAATCAAAAGCGTAAAAAGCGTTAGTATATAATGAAAATAAGAATTAACAATATTGGTGCAGAGAAAGCTGTATACATTGGTAAGTCTCCAGAAGATGCTGATCTGCATGTTGATATTGTAAAGTATCATCCTAATCGATATTATGGTGAACTTGAGAACTATATCAAAGATGGTTGGAAGGATTGTGGAACATATATCAAGTGTAAATGCGGATCAATTGACAAAAATTGCTTCGATAATCCAGAAACAAATTATGTCATAGCAACTTTAAAATACAACAAGAAGGAAAATTGCACAGAGTTGACTTCAGTTTGTGATAGGCTACTATACATTGAGAATGAAGACAAAGAAGACTTCTGGGAGGTTTATAGGTTAGCTGATAAAGAGATGATAAAAAAAATTAGTAATGAATAAGAAGATTCCATATGATTTAAGTTCAGAAGAAATTGATGAATTAAGAAAAAGAAAAAAAGAAATAAGTGATTTTGTTTTTGAACAATTTAAATTAAATAAAATGAATAGAAAAATTAAATTTCGATTCTGGAGTCCTGCTGGCAAAGCATTTATAAAAGACTACAAATACAATGGTCTTGTAGATGAATTGTTTGATGAGAAAGAATATGATCTTCTTATTCCACAACAATTCACAGGACTCAAAGACAAGAATGGCGTGGAAGTTTATGAGGGCGACATTATTAATTTCTCTTGTAACTACACTATGGACCTTAGCGACCGTGACGTAATTGATTACAAAAATCAAGAAGTTTATTATGATGAGCGTCTTGCTGGATTCTATTTCGGCAAAGATGGGTTTCAAATTCTTGATAAAATTATGGAAGATACTATTGAAGTTGTTGGGCATATTTTTGAGAAATAATATGAATGATAATTGGCTTAAAGACATTCATAATAGACAAATCAACAAGGGCGATAAGGTTCTGGTTTATATTCAGAAATATGTGCGCGCGCACGTTGGCGAGAATGTTTATGAAGTTGATCCATCTAAACCATATCCAGTAGCCGATGTGCCAATGGCGCGTGGGCGCGTAGAGTGGGAAAAAGATTTTAACAGTTTTGTTGTGCGTTACGATTGGACTTGTGACGCTTGGAAACATAAATCCGCATCTCAAATGGAAGGCGGTAATTATGCTTACGAAATAATAAGTTGACTTTTAAATCAAAAAAATATAATATCATTAAATAAATCAATATGAAAATTGAAATTACAGACGATAGCCTAGATGAAATCATTTTGAATGGTCTAGAAGAACAGAGGGATTTTATGTCTTCAGATTTAAAAAAATTAAAAAAGATTAAAAATCCAAAGCGTTACGTTCAAGAGGATATTATATATAATACCAACTGTTTACAAGCTTTAAAGACGGTAATCGCGCATTATAGTCCAAGCAGCAAGGCTCTGGGAGATTATTAAAATGAAATATAAATTTGTAGAAACGCAGGGTTGTCTATATTTTGGCTTCACTATTAATGATGAAGAAATAGATGATGTGCCCAGAGAAAAACAAAAAGAAATTGTAGATTATCTTTGTGAACAGATCAAAGAAGGCTTCGCTAATGGAAGCATGTCTGTGCTAGACATTGTAAAGACATTCCAAGTACATTATAATGGAATGGAAAAAGAATCTTGCGATCAATGTGGAGATAGAGTATATTGGGATATATGGGAGCTATGAAAGAAGAAATACCAGAAAGTTTTTGGGAAGCACTTGTCGAAGTTAAAGACAAAGATATTAATGAATTAAAAACCCTTTTAAAGGTCATGGATCAAGCCAAACACGCCGCCTTGCAGCGCGAAAGTTTTGCCGTGGAAGGGCGTGATAAAGCGAGAGAACTTTTTCAAACCGCGATGGAGCTTGCCAAAAAATATAAAGACGAGCGCGATGAATGTCAAGTTGAGCAGGGTCGTGCTTTAAAAGCGTGGACTGAAGCGGTATCCGAACGCACCGCTGCACTGTTAGAGCGCGACGAATACAAAATCGGACATGATCGTTACGAAAAATTGCGCCGATTAAATTTGCAACAAATTAAAGAGTTGTATTTAAGAAATTTGCGAACTGGAGAGCATTTTGATACGCTTGTCGATAAGTTATGAAAAAACAAAAAGAAATATGGGTAGATTCTTATTATTTTCCAGAAACATATGAAGTGTCTAACTATGGAGAGGTTAGGAATAAACATTCTAAAATAAATAAAAAGCTTCAAGGGCATTTTTCTAGAAAAGGTGGTAGTTGTAAATACTGGTTTGTAGGTTTATATAGAGCTAAAGACAAGGCGGTACAACGAATTGGAGTTCATAGATTGGTATACTTATCATTTTCCCCCAAAACTCTTTTAAGTAAATGTATTCATCACATTAACCATATTTCAACAGATAATCGTCTTTGTAATTTATCAGCAGTTGATAGAAATTCTCATAGCTCAAAGCATATGAAATTAAATGTCAAAAAAAATAATTGGCCTTTATCAAAATATTTAGTAAAAAAAGGCGATAATGGAAAAAAGTGCCCATCTTATGAATTTGACTTGATTGCCATTGACTCTAGTAATATTATCAAACATGTCATTTCTGGAGTAAATGATTTGATTTCGCGTGGATTTTCTAGAGGAGCCTATAGAGTCGCAAATAATTATCAAAAAACACATCGCGGTTTAATTTTTAAAAAAGCGTATTCAGGACATTCTTATAAAGTCGGAGATATTTACGAAAAAAAAACGAAATAAAAATATGATAACTGATAAACAAAGATTAGATTGGTTGCAAGAAGGGCATGAAGTTGTTGCTCTTGTATCCAAAGATGGTAAAGGTACTGTATATACAACTAATTTTGTAGAGCAAGATTGGGCCGAGTTTGAAAGCGTTAGAGACGCTATTGATTTTGGAATTAATTACAATAAAAAATTGCTATAATTAATGAATTACTACTCTGAAACCATATTCAATATTGTTTGGAATTTAGAGAATATTCTTAAAAAAGACCCAGATTACTCTGTTAAGAAAGATGACGTAGAAATACTTGATAGGGCATCAAAAATAATGCATAATATTGTTAAAGAATTAAAAGAAAGAAACGCATGACAGTTGGACAATTAATAAAAGAACTACAGCAACATAACCCTGCTAAAATAGTTTTAGTATCGGGTTATGAAGAAGGATATGATTCTCTTCAAGAAGTTCGTGAAATTAAAGTTAAATATCGACCCACGGACAAATATTGGTGGAAAGGGGAATATTACGATTATCCTCTTGACGAATGTACAATAGATGCTATACTACTACCAAGATGAAAGAAGAACTCGAAATCCAACTAGTAAGTAAGTATCCAGACATTCTGCGCGATTATAAGGGCGACAAAATGGTAACCTGTATGGCATGGGGTATGGAATGTGGGGATGGTTGGTATGATCTTCTTGATGATCTAATGAGCAAACTAGATTTTCTTTCTAAAACGTCTGGGGTCCAAGTCGTAGCCGATCAAATTAAAGAAAAATTTGGGACTCTGAGATTTTATTATAGCACGATTGTAAATGGCGAAAAAATTAATGAGGTAATTTTTGGAATTATCGGCAATACCGTGGATGCTGCAGAAAGAAAGTCTGAAAATACTTGTGAGGTATGCGGTAAGTATGGCGAGCTACGCAATAAAAACGGATGGCTCAAAACGTGCTGCGATAAGTGCGCGGAAGAAAAAGGGTATGCTCTTGATAAGAGTACACAGTAATATTTTAAGTTAACACACTTAAAAATTTATTCTGTAATAAATTGTAAAATAGTCCTTGTAAACTGTAAAAATACTGGTATATTGACAATATGAACTACTTCGATGAAATGATAGGCCAAGAAAAGACTAAAAACATTTTGGGCTTTTACGTTGACGCTTTTGAAAAAACTGAACTGCTGCCCAACCTGTTTATTGTTGGTCAGCGCGGACAGGGTAAAACCATGCTTGCAACACAGGTTGCCAAGAATTTGCGCTCTACAAGTTTGGGGCGCGTTAAACCCATGCTCACAATCAACTGCTCCACGCTGAAAAACGTGCGCCAGTTTATTGAAGACATTGTGCTTCATTATGTGCGCGACCAACACATCACGCTTTTCTTTGATGAGGCGCACGAAATGCCGAGTCAAGTTCAAACCTGCCTGTTGACAATCTTAAATCCAAATAAAAACAATATGAATACCCTTCGTTTCGAAGATTATCAAATTGAATTTGATTTCAAAAAGGTTAGCTTTATTTTTGCTACTACCGACCCTCAAAAAGTTATTAGCCCCCTCAAAGATCGTTGCAAGATGATTCACATGGAAGAGTATAAGCGTCAAGATCTTGCTAAGATTATTGAAGATAATAGTGAAGACGTTACTTATTGCCCCGAAACGCTTGAAGATATTGCAAGTGTTTGCCGTGGCAATGCGCGTAACGCTACCCTGATGGCTAAAGATAATATTATTCAGTATGCGCGCCGTCATGGGGTGACTGACATTGATAAGGCTATTTGGGGGAAAATCAAAGATATTCTTGGAATTTTACCGCTGGGTGTCGAAAATACCGAGCTACAAATTCTAAAAGTTCTCAAGGACAAGTATATTTGTTCGCTCACAAATTTGAGTGCGGTTACTGGTCTTTCGACAAACGCAATCCGTGCAGAGTTTGAATTGTATCCGCTCAAGCACAGTCTGATGGAGGTAGCACAGGGTGGCCGTCGTTTGACCGCTAAAGGCCGCGAGTATCTTGAGAAAATCGGAGAATAATGGATTTATTTTTGATTATTTTATCTATGTATCTCGTATGCAAGGCTTTAGAAATAAAATCAAAACCTTGACAAACTATCAAAATACATATATACTTTATAAATGATGAAAACTGAAAATAATACAAAGCTGGTTCCAATCAATAACCTTCAACACGGGGATAAATTTCAAATACCTTCTGTTAAGGACACGATGCGCGACTTGACCTTTATTTCTTCTACGGATACGAGTACGCTTATCGAGGGTCAGAAGCGCGACACTATTAATGACAACTGGAAAGGTTTCCGATTCCACGTTTCTAATGGAGTAATGGTTCAACTTGTTGACAAGTTTGAAGAAAATTTTATGGAAAACACAAACACCGCGACTGCTACGGCAGCGCAAAATACAGGAGAGGCTTCCGCGCCCAAGCGCAGGGGTCGCCCCTCCAAGGCAAAGCTCGCCTTCAACCAACTCAAGGGAGTTGCTGGCGAGTTCACGGTTAGGGACGTTGTCGAGAGCAACGACATCAAGGAGTACGAGGTTCACAATTTGATCCGCAGCGCGGTTCAGAGTGGGAAGGTTCGTGTGGTCAAGGAGCTTGTTGGTGGGCGCGGTAAGCCACGCAAGGTCTACAAGCTGGCCTAAGTGTAATCAAGATTAATTCCAGTCAAGCATAGATGGCGATGCACGGGTTTTGTAAACCTGAGAGTAGGATTCGAACTCCTAGACTGGATTAACTCTATATATAAATTATGATTAGTAAGCACGTTAACGAGATCCTAGAAGTTTGTAGGGAAAACTATCGTACCATTAAATGCGTAGAAGCTCTACATGATTCGTACAAGAAATTCGAAATTGAATCGAGTAACCTTTATCCTGATTTGGAATCCAAAGATGTTTTTGTTCTAAATAACAATAAAGTTTTTACTAGCGATGATCTAGAGTTTGCAGCGATTAATATTATTAATGGTAATGTAGTAGTATTTCTGGGCAATTACCGTTTCTACTTTAACGAAGAGACATTTAAATTTAATTAATTAAAACGGGGCGTAGCTTAGTTTGGTAGAGCGCCTGCTTTGGGAGCAGGAGGCCGCGAGTTCAAATCCCGCCGCCCCGACCACTTAATAATGAAATGGGCAGAGTCATACGCGCAGGGAGATAGTGCAGAGAAGAGGTTTGCCACCACGTTGTATAAATGTATTTTTGCAACTACCCATGAAAATATCCATGAGCATTGGGATGTTCGTGATGAGGAGTTCAAGTATGACGTAAAGGCCATGAAACGCTGGAACAGGGGCGACAGTGAGCCAACAGATAGGATTCACTACATTGAGCTTAAAAACGTCCAAGGCAACAAGGGCTGGCTTTATGGTGACGCAGACTACATCGCGTTTGAAACCCGCGCCCATTGGGTTCTAGTAAACAGACCGCGCCTTCAAGAATGGACTGACTCAATAGACAAACCCGTGTCTAATAAAAAAGAAATTTATAAACTTTACTCAAGACCTGGGCGCGCGGACGTTATGACGATTGTTCCGACTATGGACTTAATAGCGATTTCTGACAAGATAGTAAAGAAATAAAGTGTAAATACCTTTATGTATACATATAAAGGTGTAGTTACTGAAGTTCATGATGGAGATACTCTAACTGCTGATATTGATCTAGGTTTTGGCGTTTGGTTAAAAAATCAAAAATGTCGTTTGGCTAAAATTAATGCGCCAGAATTAAAAGGCGCAACTGCTGTAGCTGGTGCTGCTGCTAGAGACAGACTGTCACAATTGGTTTTAAATAAACGTGTCACCATCAATACCAATCACGATCAAAAAGAAAAATTTGGCCGCTGGTTGGCGACAATAATAATTGAAGAGGATAAAAATTTGATTGAAGTTAATAGTACTCTTATTGCAGAAGGACACGCTGTAAAGTATTTAAATTAGTTATTTTAAGTTAAATTAGGTGTTACTACTTTAATTTAACCACCACAACCCCCCACCGTTACCCACATTAAACCATAAAAGTACCTTTACTACAGAGATAGTAGAGGTACAAGACTTTAATACATTTTAATATGATTATTTTAAACCGTTGGGAAGAAAAATGCTTGCAAATATTAACATTTGTCGTTAGTATTGTAGACGTTGCGAACGGGATTTCCTCTGCCGTGAAACGCACGTTTAACACTGTAATACATAGAAAAATACATAGAGTAAGTATAGACAATATAAAGAATAGCTGGATGGAATAATAAAGAATAATAGAGTATTAATAAAAATAGATTAATATTAAGAATAGAACTATCCTATTTATATAATTAAAATCATAAAAATGTGACAAAATGTCTCACTAAAAAAATAATACGAAAATAAATATGAGCAACACAATCAAAAATAAAATAAAAGGTATATATAACTCCATACGTTATAGTAATGTTGTTGGTCGCGTTTTGTACGCCCAAAAAACGCGCGTGAAAATAGTGAGCACGTTAATTTTTACACTGTTATTCTTCTTTATTTGCGCTGTATTTGAATTCTTTTATCCACAGACTGTATTCAACCAAATAAATAATATAATTGATAAATTTTTCTGGTTGGGTGTAAAATAATATATATGAATAAGCGATCATTAGGTCGCCAAATAACCCGAGGGTTGGTATTAGGATTATCGGCAGTAATGCTTGTAGAGATAATGTTAATATTAAATCTTGTGTTGAGCGCTTTGGCAAATAACATACCCACAATTTAATAAAAATTCATTTTTAATATAAGGTATTAACTTTTTCATAGGGGTAAATACAAATTTATGAATGATTCTTAGCGAAATAATGATATTAATTAATTAATATTAAATTTCTGGTATTATTATTATCATTGTATATAGGAATAGATATTTGCGAAATAAACGCAGCGAAATAAACGTTTTACAAAATAACACATTTGGGCGCATTTGTACACAGCCAAAAATGTTTGACGCGCGCGCCAAAACCTGGTAGCATAGGGTATGTTCAGAACTGGATACTGTTGCATCAACCTTACCCTTGCGGATAAGTTCCGCACCATGCAGTTGAGTTGGGCTAATCGAAATCGGAAAGAGGATGTAATAAATAAGTGGAAAGAGGTAGTAATACATAATTTTAATTTACTTACCACAATTATTAATTGGAACATTGCAAATAAGGTATATCTATATAGGATTAGTAGTGATTTAGTTCCTTTTGCTGACCATGATGATTGGAAATATCTTTGGATTAGTTATTTGCACAATACAGTGGAGCAGGAAAAGCTAACCAAACTTCGCCAAATAATCAAAACATATTTGGCTGGCGGCGGCCGCTGTAGCATACATCCTGGACAGTTCGTATCCCTTGGATCTGTGAAAGAAGATGTGCGAAATAAGTCGATATTACACTTGGTATATCATGGACAACTCTTGGATATGCTTGGATTGCCAAAGAATCACGATTGTCCTATTAATATTCATATAAGTAATGGAACAAAAGATTGTGAAGTAATAGCTAATAATGTAAAAAATAGTTTACGTTTGCTTACCCAGAGTGTAATGAAAAGAGTAGTATTTGAGAACGAACAACATGGATGCTGGCACCCCCAAAACATTAGGAAATTTTTTCCGAACGTACCCATTACATTTGATTACCATCATTTTAGGATTAACGATGGTGGCCTTACCCTTGACGAGGCAATCAGAATTACGAGCGAGAGTTGGCCAAATAATGAGCCCATCCAGCATTACAGTGAAGGACGCGCCCACGAGTTGGACCCAGCGCATAGCGACTACGTTAGAATACTACCAGTAAGTCAATACGATATTGAGGTAGAAGCCAAGCAGAAAGACCTGGCCATAAAACCTTTTCTTAATCATAGAAATAAATTTATTAGTGGAGTACTGTATTAGTGATTGATTTTTTGCCAAATAATGCGAAGATGAATAGATGAATAATAGAGTAATAAAGCCAAGTCCTACAATATTTCTCTAAATCTTTTATTATTAAAAAGTTACGCCTGGGGCTTGACAAGTCGCTCAGATACCCTTATAGTAGGGTCTTATGCCTAACGACTGTTACAACTACTTGGAGGCTCCAGACGGAGACCTGTCACTAATCGCAGACTACATCTCCACCGCAAAGCGCGCTTGGAGTTCACTACCCGATACGTATCTTGACTTCGAAAAGATTGTGCCCATGCCCCCAGAAGTCAAGGACAACTGGTATGGCTGGCGGACTGAGAACTGGGGCACGCGCTCAAACTCTTACGAGGGTCAGGCTCAGGACGAGGGCATAAGCTTTAATACAGCTTGGAGTCCTCCTGTTGGTGTTATCGTTGCGCTAGCTAAACGTATTGGAAAAAGCTTACGGCTAATCTATGATGAGCCAGGAATGGACTTCTGTGGCGAATTCATTGTTGATGTGGATGGTCGAGGATATACTGACCGTGTTTATTCCCCACGTAGCGATGCGCCCAAGTATCTCAAGGACGATCTCATGATTGATGAAGAGGAGGAACTAGACAATGCATAAAGTAATCTATATACTATTAACAAGTTTATTTTGTTTTTTTATTGGAACGTTTATAACTTCAGAACTAATCGAAAGGAAAAAATAATATGAATAAAAATAAATTCAAACGCGTTATCCTAGATCTGGGTTACGTAGTGCGTGATGGCGACGAAGAGATGGAGCGACACGCAATGACTTCTCTCTATGAGGATATCATGTGCCTTGCCAAGCATGACGAACTCTACGATGCTATTACGGTAATCGATGCGCCTGACGCCAAGGAGGAAGACATCCCTGAATTCCTCTTAAATGAAGAGTCTTGCTGCTTAACCGAGTAACTATATGAAGTCTAGATCTGGGGCTACCCACCCTGCCGTTCTTTACCCCGAGGAATATGAGCGGCGGGTCGATGAAGCAATGAAGCGTTATGAATGCGACCACTCTGACGCTGAAGGAATCGTCGAAGCCGAATATGCTGAACGCGGCTACAGAAGTAGGCTTGACAAACAACTGAATACATAGTAACATACCCATTATACTCACACACTTATGAAACAAACTAATGAAAAAAGATCAACAAAGCGGTGTAGATTTTCGCCTATGCGTATTAATGTCAGCTATAACTTTTATAGTTATACATTTTATAACTGGTAGATAATAATATATATGAATGATCAACACATCCAACTCGGCAAAATATCTTTTTACAAAGATGATATCGAAACAATTATAAGCATCAAAGACCTTGAAGCAATTGTTCCTACAGACCACAATCAAATAAATAATATTAAAAGTATCATTAAACAATACTTCTCTGATGACATCCAGACAGACGAGACTCCTATGGGCGCACTTAAACGTAATCAAATTGTCAAACAATTGCTGGATTTTGCGGGCGCCTATGTGTAAATAATAATATTCCATGCAAGCACGCGGTTGCCCTACTGGGATACAGATGAAAGATAAAATAATAGAAGACAAACACATTGCCCCCTTAGTAATAATAGTAGCAGGATTATTATTTATACTAGGAATTGGTATGTTTATTTAATATGGAAGACAAAGACAGAGTCAGTGGAACATTGTGCGTTGCTATTGCAACAGTTATTCTTATCATATTAAGTTTGGCTGGCGGACATTAATCTTGGGAGGGCATGTCATAAGCTGGCGATCTGGAAACGGGTCGCCAGTTTTTTGTTTGAACGCAAGCTCATAAACCGAATGTAGCTTGGTTTTCTCTATACATTTCTAATCTCACGCATTAATAGTATAATTTTTATACTGTTTGTGTAACCTTCGTGAGTCCTTAAAGGTGGGTATTGTCTTACAAACTTGACAAATTTGTGAACGCCAGATATTTCAAATAGGCGTATTTACGAACCCGAAAGGGGACAAATAGGCGAAAGCCTCTAGACTAGGCGCATCCTCGACGGGGGTCGAACCCGTGACTGTTCCGTGAAAGGGAACTGTGATGACCGCTTCACTACGAGGACAAGTATACCAACGCTAAGTATACACATATATACGTAATAGTCAAGAAGAGAAAATATATACATATAGCTAACATACAAGTATTTACACGATTTTTATAATTAATGTTATGTAAAGTGTTGATTATGAAGGACTTACGCGCGCGCGCCCGCCTCGCCGCCGCAAGTGCTTGATTTCCAGGCCCTTACGCCACATTCGCATTAATGCAAAAAAATGCGGGGGGCAGCACACGCCACCCCCCGCACCCACCACTACCACACATTTTTACACACCCGCGAGCAAGTGGTCGCGTGTCGCCGCATAGTCCATTGCCGCTTCAAGTGCCGCCTTGTAATTGTCACGATACGTCTCAAAGTTGTAAGCGTCCGTGACTTGGAGCAAGCGCATTGCGTGAGCAAGCGTGTCGCACTTGACTTGCATAGCCTCCAGCTTTGCGCTACGAAGTTGGCGCATATCCGTGCTGTTCAAACACGCACCATTACAAACTGCGTTGAACGAGTTTTCGATCACTTCATCGTTAGCCAATGCTTGAAGCGTCTTGATCTCACCGAGCAAACGAGAAGTGTTGGGCGCAGTCTGCGAGTCGATAGACTCACGCACCCTGCCAATCAGCACCGAGTTCTTCTGACGGAATTGCTTGAACATTTCGCTTGCGTAAAGAATTTCGCCGCAACTAGTTTGCCGTTCGATCTCCTTGACCGCTTTCTCGATGAAGGCCCGAATATCTAGAACCTTGGACGCTTTGAACTTCTTGAGTTCAGTCGCACCCTTAACCCCGACGATTTCGGGGATCACGATGTTCTTGGCTTTAGTTGTTTTTGCCAGAAGGGTTAGGTTCTTGAGCAGAGACAAGAGTGCGTGGGGAGCTACTTCATTGCCATTGATCTTGCCAATGAAGCGTTCGATCTCAACGTAGCAATGCTTGGCAGGGTCGAGCGTGACATTATCCTCCGTCCAATAGTCGCTTTTAACACGATGGTAGGACGACAGGCTTTGCGTGGAGTCCAGAACAAACACTTTGCTGGTGTGCTTACTACGGACTGCGAACGTGCTACCCGTGCGTGATGTCGAGCGCGTGTTGCGCGGGAGCATCACCTTGGTCAAGGTTTTCATGTCGATAACCTCGGAGTCAATCGCACCGATTTTGTCGAGTTGTGTCTTGCGATCTTGCGCGTTCAGAAACTCGCACACTAAAACTTTGCCGTTCTCATTCAAGAAGGGGAAGATGTAGTTGATGACTCCGTTCTTGATACCCTTCGTGTTCTCCACGATCACAACGTCTTTATTGATTGCGATTTGAGAGGCAAGATTATCCATCATAACTCCACCCTTTACGATATAATTGCCGCCAATGTAACCCTTCTTGGGAGTGTAGAGTTTGAAACCGCGAGTGCCTTTGAAGTCCACACAAAAGTCGGTGATTTTCTTGCCATTGTAATCGTAAGACTTTTTGCCCTTCATTGCGTTGCAAACAACGTAGTAGGGACTCGTCATGTCGTGCATCTCACCGAGCATCTTCTTGAATGACCAGAGGCTATTCGCGCCCTTGAGTGCCGTGTTGACGTTGGCAACCAACTCGTCGCGCATGGCAAGGAGTCTAGCCTTGAGAGACGCAATGGTTTTTTCGGTGTATTGCAAACCCTCGCGGCTTGCAGCAATGTCCAAGTCACCGATCTCTGTTTCTAAATGGATCGTGCAGTTAGCGAGCAAGCGTTCGATGGTCGAATCGTTTTCCGTGTTCTCGTCGAGTTTTAATGACGAGGCTGAAACCTCATAGGCAATGTTACCCATGATCGCAAGACTCTTGGCAGAATACCTATCGCCAGAAATCATCTTCCAACCCTTGCCACTATACAGGACTTTATCCTCCTCATACTGGAAGTCAGCAACACCCTTGACGATGGGCTTGACCTTGAAGTGATGGAACAGGCTACGCGCCACGTTCACGAAAGTTTCGCAGTCGGCGGGTTTAATCGGAATCACAATCTCAACACCATTAGCCTCGTTAGTCGAAGCGGATGCGAGTGTTGCGATCTGACCGATCTGCGAGGGGTCAATGTAAGCGTTGTAAGTCGTCTTGATGCCGTCGAGGAAGCTATTGATGACAAAATTATCACCATAAGCAAACGCGGACTTACTGCCAAGACCCAACTGCCCGATTAGGGAATTGCTCTTACGCTTCGTTGACTCACCATAAAAAGCATAAATCTCTTGGATGTCAGTCTGGGAAAGACCCAAACCATAGTCACGGATTTTCAACTCAAGAGACAGGCGAGAAGGAAGTGTAACCTCAATGGGGCGAGAGTGTCCCGCTTCGGTGTGTGCGTCCACGGCATTGCAAGAATACTCGCGCAAGACCGCAAGCGTTTTGTTAGAGTATAACTGGTTGCGGAGGACGTTGAAGATATGAGCAAGACCATCCTGCTTGATGCCGAATGAGACAGCACCTTGGACACCTTGCGTGATTACGTTGGCTTTGGATTGTGTGACGATCATAGTGTAGTAGTAGTTGGGTTTGTTGTTGTGTGAGTTAGTAGGATAGGCAATTTTGCACCATGCGGCAAGCGTTTTTTTTATTTTTTTTATAATTCACAACGTGTTGATTTTCAACGACTTACGCGGCGCGGCGGGGCGCGCGGCCGTAAGTGCTTGATTATCAAGGGTTTGCACGATATGCTACCCATACAAAAAGTTGGGGGTGAGGCCCACCACAAGCCCCACCCCCGCTTTGTCGCACTATCGACGACTACCGCTTCCGCATGAAGCGGCCTTTGCTATCCCGCAAATTATGGTAGTTGCAGTTGCTATCCGCACAGGACTGCTCATCCTCCTCATCCCAATCCTCGTCCGCTTCGCAGGAAGTGAACTCGGTATTGAGTGGGCTACGATACACGCGCTCAAAGTCTTTGACAACCTCGTAGCGTGAAGTCCGCAACTTCTGGCAGTCGCAGTCCTTGGGAACCGACACAACATCGGCAGGATTGATCTTGACGATCACCAACCGCGAGTTACCGCAACAAAAGTTTTTGGCATACTCGTAACTCCCAGCGTGGAAGCCAAACGAGCAACCAACATCGGCATCGTCGCAGACTGCATTGCGTGGCATCTCCAAGACCTCACCGACTCCGTTGTAGAACGTGCCAGAGTGATGATCCTTGTAGTCCTCACGCACACTCTTGTAGGCGAGGAAGTCGCCATCTTCGCAGATCGGCAGATTCTTGTGTTCAAGGAATTTATACAACTCCTCAACTGCGCGGCGAGAAGGGTTCTCCATGAGTTTGGAGAGAAACTGCGCGACAGGCTTGAACGGCAGACCTTCCTGCATGAACTCAAAGATGCGGTCAACCACATAATTGTGGATGGGTTCATCGTTATAGTAGATGACTCCATCAGCGATTTCGATGCCTTCCACACCATCAGAGTTGAACTTGCGGGTGATAGACGTTGAAACGTCGAACAATGCGTCGAGCGTGTCAATGTCTCCAGTAGCGAGACAGGTAAGTGCCTCGGTGAAAGACGGATGGTTTTGAGTCATCGTCTTGGGAACTCCATCAATTACTGCGGTGATGGATTCGTCGGTTTTAATCAATGCGTTTAGTGCTTTCATCGTTTATTATATTACAGGGTTTTGGGTTTTGTGTCAATGGATTACTTGTCCATTTGAAAAGAAAAATTACGAACACCAACACTCTTTAGAATGTCGTGGTTGACTTGTGAAGTCTCGCGCAGCATCTTCATGTATTTGCTGAAAATTTGCTTGCGGTTAAGTCCAGCGTCAACCATCAAATCCCAGAGTTGACGATGCATACCAGTCCCATGTTGGGCAACAGCAAAGTGCAGGGTTTCGTAGCGTTTCGGGGAGTAGGTGTCTTTGGGTAGTCTCATCCTCTAAATATATTCTATATTGTAATGCTTGTCAAGTGTTCTGTAAAGCGTTGAATGTCAATGGGTTACGCCGCGCGGCGGGGCGCACTTTTGTAAGTGCTTGATGTTTAAATAGATGTGGGGCGGGACGGATTTGAACCGACAACCAACGGCTTATGAGGCCGCTGCTCTGACCATTGAGCTACCACCCCTTAAATAGACAGAACGCCCCGTAAAAAGCAAACGACCATACTAAAATAGAGACTGGTATAGCTATAAATAGAACAATAAATTTCATTTGGTATGGTCGTTCGGAATTGTCGCCAGATAAACAACAGAGCTTTCCCTGCGCTGGAGGAGGTCTGTCCATTTCTTAGATGACTGAATCATGAATTTCTCATCTTTAATCCAAGGACGATATGATTTCTCGACAAAGCCCATACTGTTCGCCTCTTCAAGAGTTATAGTTTGCATATATTTTATGTGATTAAATATCAAAGTAAATACACACCGAGATACACCATCTTTTCACCGCTTTGCTCGTCTATAGGCGTTCCACCATCCAGAATTGAATCCAATCCAATATCGTGAATGACCCCTTCGTCGTCCACAAATCGGAGAACTACAGAACTTTCTTGTATCTTTTTCATATAATTAAATATCCAAATGTAATTGTTGTAAATCAGTTACTTCGATCTCTGTGGAGTAGCCCCATTGCGGGTCAGATTCGTTTCCTGCGCGGGGTTCAAGCCAAACAAGTATCCATGCGCCACTATCGGTAGCACTCCAATCAAATACTTCCCAGAGCTTATTCTCAAATTTAACATAACTACCCCTTGAAAGGGTTTTGCCGTTTTTATCATTAGGTGCTTTCATTTTATTGGGCCTTTGAATACTCTACGAGGATATACTTTTTTGCGTTCGATGTAAAGCCCCCAATTTGCAAGGGCGCGATCTTCGACCTTCTTAAAAAGGGGGCCGTGGAAAATCCCGCCAGCGTAGAAGTGGCACACCTCATGGATGGTGTAGTAGGTTGCATAATCTTCACCACGTTTTACTGCCCACTCTGGGATGGAGAACACCCCCTTGTTTGTCCAAGCGTGTCCGCGATTGGCTTTTGTGATTCGCGCCTTTGGGCGTATGATTAAGCCCAAAAACTTTGCTGTTAGGTCTGCGATTGCTTGGATATCTGGTAGTGTCATGGTGAAATAACAGAATAAAGGGTTTTGTGTGTGCGGTCAATCTTTTTTTGAATAAAAATGTAAAGCCCTGTAAACCAAGCACTTACGCCAAACGGCGGGGCGCGCCGCCGCAAGTGGTTGATTATCAACGGGTTACGTAAAAAAGAATTTTTGCAAAGAAAAAGGCTTGACAGGTTGCCCTGCCAAGCCCTTGTGCGTCTCAGAGTCTACGCGGTCACCAGTTCCGCCTCCGCGATTTCCTCCTCGCGGCAGAACCCAACCCCCGCGAGAGGGTCAAGCAAGCCGTGAAGCGCATCGCTACGCTTAGGGAGTGCCAGCACGTTGCCGCGCATGACGTTGGTGAAACTGTTGTGCAAGCCCCAGAGGTTGCGCTCAAGTTTCCAATCGCTATGCTCTGGCGTATGCCACTGGTCGAGAACGTCCGCCAGTGCCGTCTTGCTCACCGCACCGCAACGATAGGCGCGAGCGAGAATGTCGTGCGCCTCGTTATCCTTGAGCGTGTATGCCTGATAGGCTTCGATGCGCTTCGCGTTGTTGCCCCAAGTGTTGAGCAACTTACCGAAAGCACCCGCGAGGATGCTGGGAAGGTCGCGCAAGATGAACTTGGTGTGACGACGAGCGATCTTGACCTCGTTGTGAAAGGCGAGGTTATCGCAGATGAACGGAGCCGAGCCAGCATTGATGCCAGCGGGGAACGACTTGTCGTGCGAGTTACGCAAGCCGATGACAGTCCCGATGTTCTGCTCTTGCGAGAAGTTCGGGATGCCCGTAACTTGGAAGAGTCCAAAGTAACGGAGACCATTGCGAGCAAGGGCGTGAGCCTCTTGCGTGATGGACAGACCAGCGTTGCCGACGATCTCGCGCAGACGCTCGACGAGCGTGAAGTGGGGGATCGGCATCCACGACAACGTGGGCATTGGGGTTGGGGTTTTCTGGACTTCAGTGGATTCCACGGCGTGACCGCCGCAGTGCAGTGTTAGTTTTAGGTTTTTCATACTCCAGAAGTATAGGGACATTTGAGCTATACGCAAAGACTTTTTTTTGATTTATTTTATAAATTATTTTTTGAGTTACAAAGAATTTCTTTACAACTGGCACGCTAATTGCGTAGCATGTTATGTAACCCCTTGATATTCAACGACTTACGCGCGCGCGGGGGGCGCGCCCTCGTAACCCCATGATTACGAGGGACTTGCGCCTTACTTGAGGAACTTGGCGACTTGCACCTTGTTCGCGCGTTTCAATAGGTCTGTGCGACCCAAGAAACCAGACTTCTTGCGGCGAGACAAGAAAGATACCGCGCCCACTTCCTTACGAAAGCGAATGGCTTCTCCCTTGTAGTTATAGATAGCACCTGCGATTAGTTTCATAGTATTTCCCTCCTTTCTATTTTAGTCCTCACCAAACATCTTGTCCCACTCTTCGGGGGTGATGCCTGTCTTGATGAACTCACGCTCGTCGGCGTTGAGTGTGGGGAAAGCGTCTTGAATAAGTGTGCCGTTCTGCCAAGCAGTAGCGCAACGATTGAACTCCTTTTCGGAAAGGGGGATGGTCATCTTGGAGATGTTACCAGTGAAGGGTGACTTGCGAGCGATGGTGATGGTGTTGTTCATGTTTTAAGATTAAGGTTTTTTGATGAGTGTTGCAAGGATTATTTTACGCCTCCAAGACATACGACCAGTAGCGCGAATCCCCCTTGTTCTGCTTACGATCCCAATACAAGCAACGTGCGATGTAGCAGGGAACATCGTAGGCGTTGCACATATTGATCCAATGCGCTTCGATATGTTCGTAGTGCTTTTCGTCACTCACTTGGTCGAGCGAGTATGCTTGGAACATATGCGTGTCCATGCAGACAACTTCAGCAGAGAGGGGATGCGCCATCTCCAACGAAAAAGAAACTTTTGCGCGGCCAAGTCCGAGAGTGTTCTTGACCAAACCATCACGATGCGATCTCCATGCAGTAGGAGCAGTAGTATAGTGCGAAGTGTTTGCCCAAAACTTTTCAGCAAACTTGCTCACAAATTTTGCGCGGTTGTTGTGCAAGCCAACGCCACTATGCTTGAGCTTGTTGAGCAAGGCAACTTGATCGTTCTCCCACTCACGCCAATTTTTCAGCGCGTTGTATCCGTTCACGTTTGACTTCCATGAAGTATGCACAGACATGAAGGCGAATACCCAACGCAAAAAATGATCTTCTTCCGTTGAAGGCGCAACACTCGACCAGTAATCCGTATAGCGAGCAACGTCCTCACAGAGTATGCCGTCGAAAAATTCTTCAACGTGCGCGTAAGCAGGATTGCGCGTGGGCTTGAGTTCAAGCTCTGGCTGAATGAGAGCATCCGAGGAGCAACGCATGGGTAGTGGTAGTTGTGTAGTGGTCATCCTGTAAGAATAGCCGCATTTGAATTTTTGGTCAACAAGTATTTTTATTATTTACAAGTGCTTGAATATCAACGACTTGCACCGCGCGGCGGGGCGCGCCGCCGTAACCCCTTGGTTATCAACGGCTTATGTATTAACTTCTATTTCGCAATCGCTCCAGACTAGCTCAAGTTTTTTCATGGCTTGCGCGGCGCGTTCGTGTGTTTCGTAGCGGCCTAATGTAATTTCACGACCATGAACGATTGCGTTAAATCCTCTCCATCCCACTCGGGTAACAACGCGAAAAGGTTTTTTCTTTCCACCGCGTTTCTTTTGTGGCCGATCATAATTTTCTTCTATGGTCGGGGCTTTGGTTTCTCTATATTCGTGTTTCATAATTTATCTGGTTTTCCAACCCATAGATGCACAAAGGTATTCGACTTCACCCACTTCTACGATGTCACCAACCGAGATAGAAGCGCCATGATAGCCTTTTATGATGAGTTTTTGCCACTCTTCTAGTGTATCGTATGGAGCATTGAAGATGTGAAACGCCTCTTCTGCCGCCGCCTCTCCAGTTGCGTTAGTCGAATAGGTGAAGGTAATAGTTCTGGGTAAGTCCCATGAGGTTTGGAAAACAGGCTGCTTTGCGAGAAGTGCCTTATAGTGATCTTGTGTGTGTATGCGTATTATTGTCATAATTTTAATAGTATAAATTTTAGTCTTCAGTCTCCTTGATCCATGACGGCGCACCGCCGTCGAGTTGCTGGTAAATGTGCGTGGGCGTTTTACCGAACAGCATGAAGTTTTCGCGTGGCATGGCTTCGTATTCTGCGGTTGCTGCGGCGAGAGCTTCAGCCATGAACTTATTGCCTTGCGCCTTCTTGTTAGTGCGCGGCCTCGCCTTGTATTGCTCGCTTACAGGTGAGTCCTGCCAGCGCGTGATTGTTTCGGCGGCAATGGCTTTAATCATAGCACCATGCGTGGAGAGAAAGTATGAAAAGTTTTGTCCGATTTCGTGAAGGTAGGAATCTCCGAGTTCACCATGCTGCATTTCCGAATCCTCGTTGGAACGCATGAAGCTAACATTTGCTGCTGCTGCTCCCCAGTTGAAGAAGCGATTAAACTCTAGTTCAATCTGCTCGCGTGTTCCTTTGAGTCCAACGGCAATGCCGTTTCCGTATGTGCTGATGATGATTTCTGCGGTGTTTGTCATGTAGGAAGAATATCACAAACCCCCACTCATGCAAGAGATTCTTTCATAAAAATCTTTTTTTATTTTTGGGCATTCCTGAAGGTTGGCACGATTCCTGCTCTACATTTGGCGTAAGTGCTTGAATATCAAGGGGTTACGCGCGCGCGGGGGGCGCGCCGCTGTAAGTGGTTGAAAATGAGCACCTTGCTGGATTCGAACCAGCGATAGAAGTGTTGCAGACTCCCGCCTTACCACTTGGCCAAAGGTGCAAAAAATTTTGGAGCAGGACTTACGCCAGAGAACTTTCCAGTTTGCTTCCAGCCGCCTAATACCAGAGGGTTTGTGGTTGCTCCAAAAGTGTTGCGCATACTTTTTGTAGAATAGTTCAAGTGTCCTTTGAACTATTGCACATTTTCTATGCAAAAGATTGGCAGGGAGGCCAGAACTCCCTGCCGTTGACTCCGTGCCTTCTGGCGGCACCGACATCAAATCGCCTTTCGGCAATTAGCCCACAAGTTGAACGGAGAAATATCCGCCAGAGCTTGGGAGAGTATTAGGATAGCGACAGGTTGAGTGAGTCACGCTCATTTATTCTGGTTACCGACTCAGCCCTTACCAGAAACCTTACGCCCGATACAAGAAGTATCTCGGCCCTTTCGGGTTGACTACGCTATCCAAAATGTAAAAGAACTAAAATTGTTATCTGCCTCGGCGGATATTTGATCCAGCTTTCGCTGCCACTGCAAGATCCGTGTAACTTTGCTTCTTTTGTTTCCGATATTTATTGTCGGGCAGATTATATAGTGTGGCGTTACGCCACAGATTTTCCAAAGAATTGAACCACTTCACGATCAACGATCTCGTCGAAGCGGAACCTACGAATACCTTTGCCGAAAGCATAGGCGGTGAAACCATCCTTCCATCCGTCGAAGGGTCTGGAAACGAGGTAGTCATAAACCTCCTTGTTTCCCTGCTCCGTGTAAGGACGATACTTCAACCTATAAACAGGATTGGAGAGTTGTCCGAACTTGGAGTCTGCGATTGCCAGTTTGATCTTTTTTATGGTGTTGTTCATGTTTTTAATGTAAGGGTTTTTGGTGATTGTGTCAATGGGTTTTTTGAAATTTTTCCAAGATTTTTTGGATTTTTTTGAGGCCAGTTTTAGCGTTCGCCTCAAAGAGTGCGATCTTGGCAATTTGAGTAAGGGTCTTTTCTTCGGTGGTTTTCTTTTTCATCCCTCTAATATATCAGAAAAAATAATTTTGTCAATAAGTTTTTTAAAGAAAAGTATTTAGTGGGATGGGCGGGACTCGAACCCGCAACCAACGCCTTAAAAGGGCGCTGCTCTACCATTGAGCTACCATCCCAAAAAAACGGAGTCTACGGGACTTGAACCCGCAACCTCTGCCGTGACAGGGCAGCGCTCTAACCAATTGAGCTAAGACTCCTATGTGGCACGAGGCCAGAGAATCGAACTCTGCCAGCAACTTTTGGAGAGTCGCTCGCCAGCCTTGGAACATTGCCTCGCATCTCTAAATCTAACACAAATTTCAAAAGAATCAAGCTAAATAGTGAAATAGCGAAAAGGGAAATAGGGAAATAGAGAAATAGGAAATAGACAAATAACAAATAGTAATATACCCCCATTTTGTGCAACCCGTTAATTATCAAGGACTTACGCCAATTATTTGTAAAGTGCTGATACTCAAGGGTTTACGCAAGGCGGCGGGGCGCGCCGCCGTAAGTGCTTGATATTCAACGCTTTACGTTACATAAAATTTTTGCAAAAAAAAGCTTGACACGCGCGGGGCGTGCCAAGCGTTTGTGTGTGTGCGCTACCAGCCGCGCGTGTTCTCGCTGTAGTTGTAGTCGGAGAGGTCGGCCTTTTCGTGGCCTTCGTGACCGCACGCGCATTCGACGTAGTAGTATCCGCCCTGCACGCTGGCGCCAGCGTATTCCTGATAGGGTGGCTCGTAGGTGCGTGTTGCGTTGCCCCCGCACTTGGGGCATTTTGTGGTGTTGTTTGTCATAAAATTATTTTTTAGAGTAGGGCAGTGCAGATGGTGATGATGATGGGCATCGCGCAGATGGCGACTATGACTCCTCCGTAGGAATAAACTCCGCGTATTTGTAGCACCGCGAGCATCCGCCCGTGAGTGTTTCGTTGTCGATGCAGATATCTCCTGCGTCGATGTCGTGTTCGGCCCCGCAGCAAGCGGAGACGTAGCCGTGTAGTGTGTCTGTGTTTGTCATAAAATTAATAGATCATGCTAACCGATAAAACCATGAAGTAGACCAAAGCAAACACGCCAATAGAAAAAATGGCAGAGATTGCCGTGATCGCCAACCACGCAAGAGGCGTGAATGTCGGGTAGGAGTTGTGTCGTTCCGTCCACTCGCTCAGAGTGAACACGCTTTTATTTTTTTGCATAAAATTAATTTCCTTTGGCCTCGATTTCGCGCCAGTAGTTTTGCTCCTGCTCGGTGATCCAAGCCTCGTATTCCGCCGCGAACTCGTCGCTTTGGATGGTTGCCGTGAAGTCGTCCGTGATGAGGGAGTTAGCTTGCATACAAAAAGAATAGCACAGCATGGCAGAAGCACAAGAGATTTTTTTTATTTTTATTTTTTTTATTTTTCGCTTGACAAGCGTGTTGGCACGGCACCTGCGGGGCATGTTCTGTAAGCTGTTGATTTTCAAGCACTTACGCGCGCGCGGGGGGCGCGCCGTCGTAAGTCGTTGATTTTCAACGCTTTACGTCACCGAAGTTTGTCGCGTATGTCAAGCAATTTTTCCCACACGATGAGATATTTTATTGTTGCGCCCATGTTGTCGCGGCGGCAAGCGTAGTCCGCGCGGCGTTTGCAAGTTTGCGCTAGTCGGAACAGGATTTTTTTTGCGTAGTGTGTCATATTATTTTCTAGGGTTGGAGTTTTGAGAGATTATAAAGCAAACGAGAACGGCGCAGAGTATAATTGGAATTATGGTCACGGCATCATTATATTTAGATTTGCACCACGAAGCCAGAGGTATCGTGTTTGCCTTTGCCTTTTGCTTTGAGTCCGACGATCACGTTTTGCGCGTCGAGAAAACGCAAGTCGCTTTGATCGCCGTCGATGACAGGAAGGCCAAGATAGGTTTTGGGCAGACGATTAAACGCCACGGCTACGTTGCCACCAGCAGCAATTACGGCGTGGACTTTGTGCTGATTATTTTCCTTGCGCGAGAAGGTAAGATGATAATTTTTCGGCAACTCGCCGCGCAGGAATTGCATCATGCGCTCCATGTTCGGCGTGTAGTCGTAAAACTGAACGGAAGGAAAACGCGCCATGTCGAGAAGGTTATGCCACGGAAGATCAGACAAGACATTTGGACGAACAGCAACGGGAATTTTCGTGCGCGTGGAAAGTTTTTCCGCATTGTGAATCTCGCGGTTTAATTGCGCGACAAACGTGTTGCGGTTGTCGATGAAGTAACGCGATTTTGCAAGGCGTGCGTCTTGCACGTTCTGAAAAATGCCCATGCCCGATTCATCAAGACAAACAAATTCACACCCTGGGGAGCGATGCGGACAGAATTGCTTTCCGCTTTTACTGGCGGGAGAGAGTGAGAGGCCGAGTGTGCGCCATCCAAAGGATGCGCCCTTTTCCAATTTGGTGTTGGTTGCGAGTAGTTTCATGGTGTGTATTTTTTCAGATTTCGCCTTACTTGGCAAGGGCTTTTTTAACCTTGGAGAGTTGCGACTTGTCGTAGGTGTAGAAAGTCGCGTTGACTTCAAGCACGTTAGAGAGAACGCGATACGCCGCGATGTCTTCGCGGATTGCCGTGTGATAGTAGGGCGCGAACCCATGACGATTTTTTATGCTCTCGCGTATGCGGATGATGAGCGCGACACGCGCCGTCTGCATTACCTTGTCGAGTTGCTGTGTGTTTGCTGTGTTGTCTGTATTTACCATGCAGAAAGAATATCACACCCCACCGAAAACACAAGATATTTTTTGCGATTAAAAAAATATTTATTTTCTGCTTGACACGCCACTTGGCACGCATCCTGCTAAGCATATTGCGTAAAGTGCTGATATTCAACGACTTACAAAAAACGGCGGGGCGCGCCGCCGTAAGTGCTTGATTTTCAACGACTTACTTCACAAGGTAGTAGTCAAGATCTCCGTTGGCGTGAAGCCGCGTGACCCAACCCGCATGGTTGAACCAAGTTATATTCTGCGCGAGCAACGAGGGCTTGCGCTTGGGAGTGTAGATGGAAATTATATTGAGTATAACTTCTGTTACGCGTTGGATTATGTTCATAGATTATATTCTGGGTTTGGTGGTGATAGTATAGAAAACGAAAAGCGCACAGGCTATGATGAGGATCATTGCGCCTCCCCGTATTTGTGTTTGGCCTTGCGCGTGTAGGCGTTCTTCACGCGCATGGCGAATGATGGACGGCAAGCGGTCTTGCGAACGCTGCGTTCGATCTCGCGCGCGAGGGGGCGTGTGTCTATGGTCATTATAATTTTGCTCATGTTAGTTGACTCCGAAGGTGATTGCGTTTTTGCCTTTGAGGTTTAGCAACTCATGCGCGAGCGTGGTGATGCTGTGGCATAGGAGGTCTAGCTTATGCTCATGCACTTCGAGTTGACGCTCGATGATCGTCGCGTTGTTCTTGTAATCCTTGAGCGCTTTGCTGTGCAGCACGAGCGTTTCGAGGGCTTTGATGATTCCGTCTTGTGTGTTGTTCATAGTGGTGATGATGTTAGTTTGTTAGGGTTGAAAGGTCAAGAGTTTTTCTTGAAGTATGCGGAGATTTCTTCCGCGCTTGCAGGGCGCAAGTCATTCAGAAAAAACTTTCCGAATTCTTCGTGATGACGGACAACGGCTTGATTGCCTTCGATGCTGACGATGCGGAAGCAACGTGTGCCAACTTTCCAGATTTGGCTTTTTTGTGGTGTTTTCTTTTTCATGTTATTAGATGTTGACTGCTACGGAGTTAATTGACTGAATCGCCAGTCCGCACAAGTGTCGGTAGTCGTAGCCCTTTTTGTCGAGATTGGTTTTCATCTGTTCGATGCGGCGAACAGATTTGTTGATTGCCGTGCGAAGCATTGCCGCTTCGACGTTGACGATGACAGGAAGCTCCCCAGTTTTGGCGAAGGCGATGGTGTATGTTTTCATTGTTAAAAGTATAGCAGAGATGCGGTGAAAGTCAAGGGATTTTTTTATTTATTTTCTCACGCGCTTTTTCCAGACCAGCGGCTCAACCCGATCAAACTGGACGAGACAGAAAAGCCCGCCCTTGTTGGTGTAGGTGAACGTGCGCGTGGCGAGCGAAGCGAACGTGCAAGCCGCCTTGTTTTTCGTGGCGAACTCGATGATCTCTGAACTCGTGTAGTATTTCTTTGTCATGCATACAAGATACCACAGATGCGCAAAAATGCAAGATATTTTTTGCGGTTCTGCAAAGTATTTTTGTTGACGAAAAAAAACTTTTCAACTTGGCACGCTTCATGAATGGCATAATGCATAAGTGCTTCATTTTCAACGACTTACGCCGCGCGGCGGGGCGCGTCGTCGTAAGTGCTTGATATTCAACGACTTATGTGAAAAGATTTTTGCAAAAAAAAGCTTGACACGCGCACGGCGTGCCAAGCGTGAGAGTGTGGCGCGACTACTTCGCGGCCAAGGGCTTTTCGATTTCGTCAAACACGTCTGGTGTGCGTTGCGCCCAAGTGAAAGACGTTGAGCCAGTCGCGGGATTAGTCACGCGCCAGTAGGCATGACCGCCTTCGACCGCCGCCTTGTTGAAAGGCAGCAGGACGAACACGAAGAACGCCGCGCTTGTTACGATGAGGGTGAGAAGGCTACTCATCAGAGCAACCGCCGTGGTGTATGTGTATTTTTTCATTGAGTGTTTAGGTTAGATGTTTTTCTCGTCGTGTGCAAGCATTTTTTCCATGCGTTCGTGCAAAAGTTTATAGACAAGGTGCGCGTCATGCACAGCGTCAACGCAATCTTTCCTCATGCCTTCCATGAGAAAGTCTTTTGCGAAGAAGCGCACACTATTTGATTCGAGTGCTTTTTGAATGTTGGGAGTGATCATATTTTTAGATGGAGAGTAAGAAGCCGATGAGGCCGATTGAAACCGCAATGAGAGTGTAGAGCGCGAAGCCTAGCAAGTCGAGGATTTGTTCTTTCATGGTGTTATTTATATGATCCAGCAGGGATGTTAGGGGTTGAAACGTAAACCGCTTCCATAAAGCGATCTTCATCGAAACGCGGATTTTGTTCGGCAAAGTATTTTGCAAAGTCCAACGCGAGGACTTCAACGACTTCGTATTCGCCAATCGGCGCGTGTTGTTTTTCAGCGAGACGCTTGCCCAAGATTTTTGCAAAGGCTTCGTAGTGTTTTTTTGTCATGGTGTTATTGTGGTTTGTTTTGTTCGTAGTGTCAAGCGACTGTTACCAGCCGCCCCGCATATCGCGGTCTTCTTGCCTGTTCTGGCGTTCGATGTCCGCGTCTGGACGATTCGGGTCGTAGAGAGGATGATCCTTGTCCTCTACGAGCCTGTAGTTGCACTGGTCTTCACGTTCTTGGTCGCGCCAGCTTTTGGTGTATTGGTTTTTGTTCATATATCTAATCTATCAGAAAAATTGATTTAGTCAAGGGATTATTTTTCGAGGAGAGCGTTTATTTTTTCGCGCGTTTTCCTCATCGCGTGAAGTAAAACAGTCGTTTGATCGTCAAGCATGGGGTCGATCAAGTCGTTTGCGATTTGTTCGAGTTTTTCGGTGAGGACTTGAAGTTGGATTTCTTTTTCGTTCATGCATACAGAATACCACAGATCGCGCAAAACGCAAGGAATTTTTTTGAAAATTATTTTTTTATTTTTTTATTTTTCGCTTGACACGCACAGAGCTTTTTGCTATAATCCGAATTTTGACGTAAGTTGCTGATATTCAACGACTTACGGCCGCGCGCCCCGCCCTTCGGCGTAAGTGCTTGATATTCAACAGCTTAGCTTATGATCGTGAAATTCATTTCGTGATGATACGTAAAGCCTTACGGCTCAACGACTTACAGCACATAAAAAAAACACAAAAAAAATGCGCACTTGGCGCACTTTTTTCTTGACAGGCTAGTTGTCCCAGCCCTCTTGCTCGCCCAAGTCCGCGAGGTCGTCGAGGCCCGACCCATCGCCTGCCCATTGGCCCTCGCACCCATCGTAGGGTTGCGGTTCGGGTTCGGGCGCAGGGTGAGCGCACGGGTCGCCGTTGTGCCGTTCCTCGGCGTAGCCAAACAGGATGTCGAATTCCTGCGCGGGTGTGAGGTTGTCCTCGTTGGCGGGTTCCGCCGCGAACGTGCGTAGCGCGTTGCGCTCGTCATGCTCGGTAGCGTAGTCGCTAGGCGTGTTGATGCCAACCCAGTCGTATGGCATTTCGGAGGGTTGCGGGATGTTGGTGTTGTTGGTGTTGTTCATAGTTAAAGAATAGATGAGGTTGATAAAAAACGCAAGGATTTTTTTGAAAATTATTTTTTTATTTTTTTTATACAGCCGTAGCGCGACCCACGCGGAACACAAGCTCCAGCTTGCCAGCTTCGGGACGATCCTCGCCAGCGACGAAAGCCGCGAGCATTTCGCTGTCGAAGTTGAAACGCGAGAGAGGGTGAGAGTTAGCCCAGCGCAAGCCAACGGGCAAGTGGAATTCTCCGAGGATCACTTCCCCAAGGTCGATGAGTTGTTGAACTTCTGAGTCAGAAGGGGACGAGTAAGGCGACCAGCCGAGCGTTGCAACAATCTCGTTCGTGTTGACGTTGACGAGATCATGCCACAGCTTGCAGCAATCGTCGTCGTGATCCTCCGAGATGGAGAGGATGCAAGGGGTTCCGTTGACGTTGAATTGTGTTTCTTTATCTTTCAT
>Ga0114967_10000130_pt1 | contig 61842 bp, 66 predicted proteins | sample M_130628_MF_Meta_FD_92639 | JGI IMG/M metagenome (GOLD analysis project Ga0114967, IMG submission 92639) | Freshwater microbial communities from Lake Montjoie, Canada to study carbon cycling - M_130628_MF_MetaG | ecosystem: Environmental > Aquatic > Freshwater > Lake | place: Lake Montjoie... | reverse complement strand
ATTCGCAGCATTCGCAGCATTCGCAGCATTCGCAGCATTCGCAGCATTCGCAGCATTCGCAGCATTCGCAGCATTCGCAGCATTCGCAGCATTCGCAGCATTCGCAGCATTCGCAGCATTCGCGGCATTCGCAAAAAGAGTATCACCAACCAGCTAAAATATATACAAAGGAAGCTACAATTACTATAGATAAAAAAGATGACATAATGTCTATTCCAATTGAACATAGCAAAACACAAGCTATTATAGAACAGCAACCAACAAAACAAGTGAGTCAATTATCTAAAAAGAAAACTACCAAAGATACTACTATTAAACCTCTTGGAATTATTATGAATGAAACAATGTCTTTTAACAATTCAACGGAATACATAAAAGAAAAACTAATTACATTAATATCTAAAGAAGAATTTACAAAAATTTTTGGATTAACAAAATGTGCTGAAATAATGTCTGGAATAGTAAATAATAGATGGAATAAATCAACAGCATTATTTATATCATTTTTACTTGATAAGGAAGTATATTATAATGATAATATTGTATTATATAATAAGGAAAAAAATAAAGGTAGAGTAACTATTGAGTAACTATTGAGTAACTATTGAGTAACTATTGAGTAACTATTGAGTAACTATTGTATAGGTTTATATAATGGATATAATATTAGTTTATTTTCATTAAGTAGTAAATTAGCAATATAACTACATAATATATTCTTATTTTTCATCTCTTTAATCTTTGTATCAGGTATTAATTGATTTAATATTTCATTATGTTCTTTATCTGTATATGTTTCGCAAACTCTTCCAGTTTTATTACCATCGCCTATAGAAAATAATTTAAATATATATTTATATTTATTATTAGATTTAGTTTTATTTTTAGTACGAACAATAATACCCCATGCTTTTTTTTCAGTAGTCATATCAGGTATATATTTAATATGAATGCGATTATTAAAAAATTCTTTTATATATTTTTGCGAAATAATTATGTTCTGATTATTATTTGTTGTCATATTATAAAGTATTATATTCTTCTTCATTTTTGTTATTTCAAATTCATAAACACGTTTTAAATATTTATCATAATCTTCTTTTTTATTTTTGTTATATTTAATATAAGTGTTATCATCCTCAGTGTTTTCATTATACATATTAACATATCCAATATATTCATTATTATTATCATCATATGAAGGTATATCTTCTTTTTTTATTAATATACCTTGTTTATACCAACATTCGCAAATAAATTTAATATTCTTATCCAAGATATCATATGGTGATTTTAAAATATACTCAATTAATACTTGAAAATCATCTGATGATATTTTTAAATATAAGGATATAGTAGTTTTATTAATATCATTAAAATCAATATCCAATTTATTAATTATTTTTTGTATAGATTTTTTATTTTTACTTGCGTTACTTGCGTTACTTGCGTTACTTCCATTACTTGCGTTACTTGCGTTACTTGCGTTACTCATATCATTGCTTGTTTTTTTATCTTTTGCTTTATAATTTTCAATTGTATTTATTAATACATCATTATTATACCTTATAATTTTATTATTTTTATTAATTTCAATAGGGCTTATTAATATACCATCTTTATATCTTATTATATATTTATCATTTATAAATATATTTGGATATAAGATATTTTTAATAGTATACATTAAAATATCATTATCAATTTCATATTCCATATTATTTTTTAATAATTCAAAATCAATATAAATATTATTATCATTACCATCGTAATCAATATTATTAATTATTTTTTTAATAATATTTTTAATATTTACTAAAAGATGCTTGTAAACTTCGCTACGATATCCGCGTTCATTTATTTTAATCCCATTGTTATTAATATTACAAGTTGGCTCATCATTTTCACTATCTCCAAAATTATATTTAATAAGAGCTCCTTGGGAAGTTTCTAAATTTATATGATCTAATTTAAAAATAGATTTAGGAAAATAGTTGATATTTTTCATTAAATAGCAATCAACCGCATTATCCATTATAATTTTATCAATTTTCTTACTTTCAAGATATTTTCGTGTTGATATTCTAAAAGCATTTATATCTATGCTTTCTCTCATAGCATCTTCATTTACACTTGCATGCATAAATACAGATACATTACGATCTTCTATTTTAAGTCTATTATGTCTACAATTGCGAATACCACGCCCAATAATTTGGTCAGACCTATTAAAATGATACCATGGTTCAATTAAATGTATTTCGCGTGTATTAAAAAAACTTAGGCCTTCGCTTGCTACAGGTGTTATAAGGATAACTTTGATTTTTGAGCCATTATAATTATCATCAGAATTAATTATTTTTATTAATTCATCTATTTTTGTATTTCCCATATACTCTTTTTTATCACTTGTAAGAATACAATATTTAGGAAATTTAATATCTTCGTATACTGGTTTATCTTTAATAATATCAACATTTTTTAATATATTGTTTGTTCCTTCACGTGTATAACCAAGATGCTCAAGGCATATTGCTATAGGTATTATTCCTGATAATAAAAAACGAGAATATATAACAATAATCCCCTTTGAATTACGAATAAAATTGCAAACATTTAAAAATTTCCCTGAATATTTTCCTAAATGTTCTTCATCAGGCATTAGAGCATTTTTATACTTTTCTACATATTTTAATTCTATAGGGTCTGTTTCTTTTGTTTTATTAAAAAATTTATAAAAACCCTTAATACCTATATCAGTATCATATACAATATTCATTGGTTGAAGTAATTTCATGTTATTATTTTGTTTTTCATCTCCTTCGTCGCTGTTTTTATCAATATCAATATCAATATCAATATCATCATCTACTTTACTATTAATATCTATTTTTTCAAGTTTATTTATTATATTCTTTTGAGCTTCTCCTAATTTTGATATTACAATATCATCATCCATATTTTTTAACCATTTAAGATTTTCTTTGCTAATATTTTTATTATTTAAATCTTTTGTAGGAACATTTTCTAATACTTTAATACCACTACTGCTTGGTTTTAATTTTAAAGCAAATGTAAATGGATTCTTACCTTTTAAATAAGAAATATATGTATTTGACAATTTCTTAATAAGATTAATAACATTCAAATCGTCTATATTAAATGTTTTATTATTAAATATTTTTTTATTTTCATTTATTATATTTGTTCGTTTATCATTGATTATTAATAATTTTAACAATTCTAATATATCTTTTGGTTCATTATACATAGGTGTTGCGGATAATAAAATTAATCTATTATTAACCCCATTTTCAAGGCATTTCATTAATGCCAAATATGTGTCCTTTACTTTTTTATTTGTACTTCTTATATTATGTGCTTCATCAATTATAATAACTTTATTTTTTACAATTTCATTAGTATAATTATCTTTAATATATTTAGCAAATCTATCATATGTAAAGATTTCATAACGAGTTTTTAATAATGCTTTAAGCTCGCTTTTTAATTTTTCTCTATATTCTATAATCCCATCTTTATTATAATTATCATCATTAAAGGTTGATTTATAAATATTTAAAAGTTTAATATAATTTTTTTCTGTACATTGATTTGAAAGTTTTTCAAAAGTATCATAATCATCTATATTAAAAGTGTCTGATATAAAACTACTTTTTAATGACTGTGGCATAATAACCCAAATCATTGGCCCTGAAGTTGCTTGGGAATTTAGTAATGCTTCAGATATTGTAATAGCAGCACATGTTTTTCCTACACCAACACCATGATAAAGAAGAAGACTTTTATATGGTGTTCTATATGATATATATTGACTTACAAAATGTTGATATAACATCTTCTCAAACTCAAATTTTCCACAGAATTTATTAGATACATTATCAAAATCATTAACATTCTTTATTACAGGAAAATCAGGTATTTTATGAATATTAAATTCTTTATTATTAGAAATTTTAGATGTAAAATCAGGGTCATCTAAATCAGGATAATATAATTCAAACTCATTTTTTGAAGAAGAAGATGAAAGAGAATGTAAAGGCGACGAATGTAAAGGAGAAGAAGAATTTTTAGAAGATGATCTTGATTTTTTATTTGGAGATTTTATAGGGTGCTGATGATTAAGTTGAACAACGGGTTTTAGAGATGTATTTTTTTTGACATCTTTATTAGCTGTATTTTTTTTTGGCCTTCCTCTTTTAGGATTATTTTCATTAGGAATTTTATCACACTTAGCTGTTAATAAATTTCGTATTGTTCCTTCTTTACATAGATTAAGACACGTTTTTTTTGTAACAGGGTTTAATTCTTTTCCTGGAGGACAAACTTTTGTTGCTACAGAAGATTTATTTTTTTTAATCATTAATCCTTTCTATTTAGATTAAAGAAGATTTATAATATTAACGTTTCATTAATAATATTATGAACTTTTTTAAAAATTTCTATTCTTTCAATATTATGATATTTTATATGAGATAAGACCTCAGCATATGTAAGCCATTTAATATCTCGGACCTCTCTTATTTGTTCTAAGCAATTGTTATCTAAAAATATTTTAGATTTTTCCTTTACTATTTTTGCTATATAATAAACATGTTTATACAAAATATTATTAGTGCCAAAAAATATTTCTTGGAAAGGATATATTTCTTTAATTATCTTGATATCATCCTTGTATAATTGTGTTTCTTCACAAAACTCTCTTACAGCACAATCAATATCAAGCTCACGTATTTTCTTTCGTCCTTTTGGAAATCCCCATTCTTGTTCTAAATAACTACATTTGACCTTGCTTGTTTTTAATACATTTACAAAATTATTATTATTAACTACATAATCAAATTTAGATTTAGATTCAATATATTCTTTTGTATGCTTAAAAATGTTTTGTGATGTTTGACACCAAGTATAATTCCATATATAATCAAATGAATTTTCTAATATCATTGTCTTCTCATTTTCTGTCATATAATCAATTAGTTGCTTAATATAATTAAAATCACATTGATTATATTTTCCTCTGACAAATTCCATAAATGCTAAACTATCCTTGCGTTGTATCATAACATATTTTATTTCTCCATTCTCTATCTTATAACATATAATACCAAAACTCATTATAGGATGTAAGCAATCTTTATATAAATGCCCATTTATACCACAATTTCTACATATTTGTGGTCTAAAATATCCACTACGTTTAGTATCATCTTCTTTATTTTTCATAATTATAAAATATAACACATTACATTATAATATTGACGATTTCTTAAATATATTTATTTACTATAATATAAATGACAACAATACAATATTTTCCAAGTTTACGTAATTATACTGGAAACATAACAATTTCAAGAAATAAAAAAAAAATTAATATAACTGACTTTTTATATGAATGGAAAAATGAAGATGACGCCGATGATTATTTTGATTTAAGAATTAGCGATGGTTATTACAGATTAAATTATAACATAATTACATATTTATTAATCAATTACCAACAATTATTTTTAAATAATTTTACAAAACCTGAGTTATTAGAGTTTATTAGTAATACTGAATTTTATCAACAAAATAATAAAATAAAGCTATATGAAGAATATATGAGAGAAAATAATTTAAATGTTTTTTCTTTTATTCAAGGTCAATTAAAAAACATACAAATATTATATAATTCTTTAAAAACAAAACTTCCTCCTCTATATGCTATCACTGATATACCACATTCTACTAAATATAAAAAAAGAAAAGAAAAATTAATTTTATATCGTGGATTTAATTACCCACGATATAAAAAAATGCTAAAAAATATAGATATAGATAATATAATTACGACAGAAACATTTTTATCAACATCAATACAAAAATTAATAGCAATTAAATATGCTTTTAATTATGACAATAATGCTAATAAACATATTATATGGAAAATTATTATTAATCAGGAAATGTTTGATAATTTTAATTACACCTTTATTTCAGATCCTTTTAATATTCAAGATGATATAGAAACACTTTTTGTAAATAGCAATATTGAATGCGAATTTTTATTAAATATAGGGGCGCTTTTAAAATGCGTTGATATAAATACTTACAATTTTGAAGGATATTATATAAAAGGTTATAATATTCCAAAAAAAGAATATATAGAATATACTTTTGAATTTATTGGATGGAATAATGATTATACAGACCGTATAAATAGATGTATGAGTAAATATATAAATTATTTAGAATAAACTAAATTTATCTATATTTGAAGGATAAAAAGCTTCTATATTTCCATTTACAGGCGGCGTACTATTAACATTGGCTGCTGGTGGTCGGGTTTGAACTTTCATAGAACTATAAGCAGAATCTAAAGAAGATAAATTGTCAGACATATCAAATCCAGAATAATTTCCATCATTTGATTGCGATGAAGGTAATTCATTAGACTTCATATGCTGTGATTGTTGCGGGAAAGGTTGTTGTTCACTTGGTGGCATTGGAGGTTGATATTGTTGTTGCATGGAAGAGGATTCTCTGCGCGGAGGAGGTGGTTCTTGATATTGTTGTTGCATGGAAGAGGATTCTCTGTGAGGAGGTGGTTCTTGATATTGGGGTTCTTGATATTGGGGTTGTTGATATTGGGGTTGTTGACGAGGCATCTGTTTAGAACTTTTTGAGTCATCTTCATATGTAGTCATTATATTTTTAGCATAATCATTTGCTTTAATATTTTCAGTTGTATTATCAATCTTATTATTTATTATGTCATCTGAAATTCTTTCATTTGCCATATCATATGATGTCATAGATATAAATAGTGATATAATAATCATTATACAATAAAATATAATTATTATTGATAATACCCACGCAAGAAGCCAGCACCACCATCGGGTATTGTAATTTCCTCCTGTAACAATACAAGTTAACTCAAAAAGTGTCATTAATATAGAAGGGATACTTATTATTAATATAAATAGAACAAATAGTATTCGTTGTTCTATTGCTATCTTGCTGCTTGTAAGAAGTATTGATATACAAATAATTAATATGGTTATAAATAGAGCGACTCCCGCATATTTAGATTGTTCAGAGCCTAAAAACACATCACTGAAATTAGTTGTAGTTGAAGCAGGCATATTATATATATATTCTAATATGATAGAAAGAAAAATAAAAAATGATATATGATATTATATAAATATATTTTAACAATATAAATATAAATATGGGTATTCCTTATTATTTTTATTCGTTGACGCAAAAATACAATAATATTATTACAAATAATAAACCTATATCACTTGACATATATTGTATAGATTTTAATGGAATTATACATAATATTGCTCAAGATATTATAAGAAAATATAATGAGAAAGATGATTCTAATAATGATCAGATTGAAATAGAAATTATTGAAGGAGTTTGGGAACGTATTAAATTTTATATTGAAAATTATAAAGCAAGTAAATATATTATTTGTGCTGATGGCGTTGCACCTCTTGCGAAGATGTTTCAGCAAAGAAAACGTAGATATTTAAATATTTATAAAAATACTCTGGATAATGTTAATATTACATGGGATACTAATGCAATTACTCCAGGAACCATGTTTATGGAAAAATTAAATATGTATATTAATAAAAATATTATTGAACAACATTATATAAATAAGGTAATATATAGCGGTAGTAATGAATGTGGTGAAGGAGAACATAAAATATTTAAAAAAATTAAAGATATGCCAAAAGATGATAAAATAATAATCCACGGTCTTGATGCTGATTTAATTATATTATCATTAATGTCTCATAAGGATAATATCTTTTTAATGAGAGAAGTCAAAGATCCTCATACAAATAATACAGTATTTAATTATTTAAATATTAAAGAATTGCGCAAAGCTATATTATGTGAATTAAAAACAAATTGGGAAATTGATATTGAATATACAAGTAGCGGCAAAGAAGGCAGCGAAGATAATGATTTGATTGAAACATATTGTACTGCCTGCACAATTTTAGGAAATGATTTTATACCACATTTATTAACAATAGAATTAAAAAATAATGGTATAGAAACCCTTTTATCAGCAACAAAAAAATCAATTAAAACAAACGGATTATTAGTAAATAATGGTGAAATAAATCACAGCTGCCTTATTGATATTTTCAAAGATTTGGCAAATACTGAAGATGAAGATATTCATCATGTATGTGAGAGATATATAAAAAAGAGACCTCCTGATAACAAAAATACACCAAGTGATTATTATGGATTAAAAAACAAGGACCCTTTAATAAATACTATATACAATAGTCCTAATAAATGGCGCCAAGAATATTATAGAATTATATTTGACAATAATATATCTATTGATTCTACTGTTATGTTTAATGCTTGTAATAATTACATTAAAGGTATCTATTGGGTATATTCATATTATAAGGGGATGGATATAGATTGTGAGTGGTATTATCCATATAATTATCCGCCTACTATCAAAGATATACTAAATCACTCAATCGCAAACGAAGTTCCTGTATTAAATAATAATAATAATTTTGTTCCATCATATATTCAACTATTAATAGTTCTTCCTAAATATAGCGTTAAATTACTTTCTAAAAAACATCAGCGGTATATGCTTGATATATATGCTGGTCTATTTCATATGTATCCGGTAAAGTATAATATTCAAACATTTCTTAAAACACAGCTATGGGAATGCTCGCCTATTCTCCCATTAATTAATATAAATTATATTAAAAAACTTTTAGAGTTAGAAAATAAATATTGATAAATTGATAAGGTAAAATAAAAAATATATAATATTGTTGTGATTGATAAATTTAATCATGTGTCATCTTTAAGAGTATAAAGAAATTTCATCCAATAGACATTTAGGAAATATTATAGGAATTTTGTGCCAATTTTTTGTAAAATATTTACTACTAATATAACTAATTACATTTTTCTCATTAACAAGAGTCTTACTTAACATGTTTATAAAATATGAATTATATTTGAAAATTGTTATAATAAATGCTATTTCAAATTCTATATTATTATAATCATCGTCATCTTGATACATTCCAGCATCATTATCATTGTCTGTAAAATTGTTATTTGTATTATATGCCATAATGATTGAAACTTTTTTAGTAAGTTTTATAATATAATTAGAAATATTTTTATTTTGTTCAGCAACCATCTTTTCTTTAACGCCTTCAACAATATAATCATTCTCTTTTAATAAATTTATTATTATATTATAAATTTTTTTTTTTTATTTTTTATTAATATTTAAGTTCATTGACCCTGTTTCTTCATCAAGTATATTTTCATCAAATTCTTTTTCTGTTTTTTTTATTGATAAAAACATTATTTGCTTATAATAGATATCTATTTTACATTTGTCATAACTCAATTTAATATTCTTATTAGATTTTGCTAATTTACAAACACCTGCTATAATCTTTGCCTTTTTTATATTAATATCTGTAAAAATTTCATCATTTGTGAATATAATTTCACTAAGAAGTTCGTAATTAGTCGTGGACATTTTGCTTTGCTTACGAGAGTTTTTAATAGATTTTCAAATATTCTTTGCGTTGTTTGGTTTTTGGTATTAATTATAAATAATTAATTTAAAATCAATTTTTTAAAATTTTCTTGAAAATTATAACTTATTTAATTAAATAATTAAGATTGTATATAATAGATATAATTAGATTTATTTTCATAACATAATGACATTATCATCAAGGAAATCATTGTCTTTTTCTACGAAGACGTCTAACATAACTCTTTCTAATATAAATGATGACGTTTTACAAATTATGTTTCAAAGGCTTACTATCAAGCAACTTTTAGAGATTTATAGGACAAATACCTCTTTTTCAGAAAAAAAGTTAGTTATAGAAATGGAAATTGTTAATTTAAGCAATATAATAGTTACTAATAAGATAATTAATTTTATAGATAAAATTTTAGATAAATCAAAAATAAGAAAGTTAATATTAAATAATACAAGATTTAAAATAGATGGATGGCGAGAGCAATTTTCAGGTAATACTAAAATATTTGAAAATGTCAAAGAATTGCAAATAAAAAACACAAGAATAGATGAAAATGCTAATTATTTTTTAAAAAAATATTTAAATATTGAAGATATTAAATCATTAAAAATAAGAAGATTAATATTAGACAATATATCATTTGCTTCTGACGAGGATTATGAGACATTTAACTATAATATAGAATACTATCAAAATTTAGAGGAATTGATAATAAATAACTTTAATTCTATTGAAGGTAAAGGGAATGACCCTGATTCAATTAATTATTTTAATGAATTAATTGAAAAAATAAGAGTTTTAGTGAACCTTAAAAAACTACGAATAAATCATACAGATATTACTGCCGAAACTGATTTTGATGTAAATATGGTTTTTGTTGATGTATTTTTAGAAACTTTGAATGAATTAGAAAATCTCAAATATTTGAAATTTTATAAAAACGAAATTGATGAAGTGCAGTCAAATGAAATATCAGAAGGACTTAAAGATAGATTTACAAAAAATAAAAACGTATGGCTTGTCAAAAAAGGGTCGCAAAAAACATTATAAATTATTATTATTAGAATAAATTTGCTCTTTTTAGCAATTATTTTTATAAAATATGATGAAATTTTCTTGTTAATTGTTTAAGAACCAAACAAAAAGACAAGCAACCAAAATAGCAAAACTGGAAAGCAAGCAAAGCAAGCAATAACAAAGATGACTTATCAGATTAATTATGAACTTATGAGCGAAATTATATTTACAAATGATAATGTATTTGTTGATATAGGTATCAATAAGGCAAAAATTGTATCTTGTATTTGTAAAACCGCAAACTTAAACAAAAATATAATATTATCATTTGACAGATTTAAGGCACGTAAGTATTTTGATAAAATATTTGATGTTGTATTTAACAGCTTAATATATAATAACAAAAAAGAGTATTTAATTAGAGAGAATATTAGGGATGTTGATGAAAATGAATTTAATATTATAAAACAATATGATGATATTATAGATGAGTTAAAGAAAGAAAATGAAAATGTTCTTGATGGTTTTAGAGAACTTATTGTTCTTGAATTCAAAGAATATATTTATAATTATGAGAATTGGAAAGGAGATAGTTTTGACATTCAAAAATATTTAGATTATTGTGACCAATATTTCTATATAGTTGACTATTTTGGATACTATGAATATTACGAAAGTCATACCTATGACCCAAATCATTTTGTATTAACTCCAGATAGTCTCTATGATTTTGTGAAATAAGTATGTTATATATGTAAATATAAATGTATGTAATTTGTTTTTTAATTATTAGATATTTATTTTTTTTTGAAAATACAATCAATAAAATTTTGAGTGTATATTTCTTCATTTATATCGCACATATTATTATATAACTCATTATTTATGATGAATGGTTTTTTTTTATGAGTAATAATTTTATCATATACATTATTTTTTGGTATAATATTTTTAATAAATTCACAAAATTGTTTTCCTTCAACAGTTTTTGAATATTCATTTATATGTTTATTTCCTCTTGAACTATTAATTTTTGAAATAATAGGGATTAAATTACCTGTTCTGTCTTTGTCTAAAATTCCTTCCCATTCACTACTATTTGGACAAATATGTTCAATGCTAAAATCATTATTTAATAAATTACATGGCATTCTTTCTTTATAATAATAGACCATAAGGATTCTTTCAAAGAATTTTAAAGATCTACGTTTATCATTCATATTATTTCCATTTTCAAGTTTTCTTTCATGTGGATTATTAACTTCGCTAAATAATTTATTTAATAAATCAATATATGATTTTTCTGTCAATTTGTTACTTATATTCTCAGGATAAGACAATAGTTGTTTTGCTTTATTGTCTATATATGAACCTCCAGCATTATATGTTAGTGAATCTGAAATTTTAAAATCATCCTTATCATCTGTTGATTTTAATTCTCTTACCATAAAATGGTAAAGGAGGCTTTTTTCTAAATTGTTTTTAATAATAGATATAGCCGTATTTTTGTTTTTGAAGCCAATTATAGAACTTATTATAACAAACAAATTATTTTTTTTTAAAGTTTTTATTATATTTTTACATGATTTATTAAATAGTTTATCATTAATTTTATCAATAAATATAGATTCTATTGTTTCATTAAAAATATTACAAGAATACATAATTTTATCTATAAAATCATTAACATTTTCTGTTGTAAATGTTATATCATAGCTACCATATATAATTCTCCATAATTTATAAAATAAAGATAATCCATCTGTTTCATCATTTATATCAATAACTTTTGGATATTTATTATTACATAAATTTTGAAATCCAACAATAAATTCATGAGCGTTAATATGATGTTCAGTATCATCGTAATTATAACATGTTAAAGCTTCGCCATCTGCTTTGATTTTATAATATTCTTTAATATATTTTTTTAATTCTGTTTTAAATATATTATCAATAATATCAAAATTACATTCATTAAATAGTTGAGAACCTAATAATTCGGTTTCTGTTAATTTACTATTATATTTATTTATATCTACAAATATTTTACATAACTCATCAGTTGTATATCCTTCAAATAGATTTACATTAATTTTTACAATTGAGTCAAAATTATCTAACCCTTTGATTTTTAATTTTATTTGTAATTCTTCAATTATTTTTTCAAATTCATCTCTATAGCTCTTTATTCTCAAATATAAATCGTCATAGCCTTTATTATTAAAATAATAATTATACTTAAAATTAATAATTTCATTGTAAGATAATTCATAAAAAATCTTTTCTAATATCTTCTTATCATCATTATTTAAAGATAAATCATTAATCAAATCAAATAAATCTTTCAAATATTCTTTAAATATTTCAAATGGTTTATCTATAAAATATTTAATGGCATTAATTCTATTATTTCCATCAATATTTGAGAAACATATCTTTCGTTCCGTTGTTATCTGTCCAAATGTAATCGCGTGAACACTATTTTCATTATTATATAAGAATTGTATGTAAGCCTTTACATTTGGGATATTCTCATTTTTAGGTTGTATATCCCATTTTCTTTTTCTTTGAAATTGTGGCTTACTTATATCTTCATTATGAATTTTAGATATAAGTTCTTTAACAGACCATTGTTCATTTTTAATTCTTTTCATAGTATTCAATAATATTTAATGATTATAATAATTATAATATATAATACCTTTATTATATTATCAATTTTTAATATTTATATATAAATAATACAGAGTTATGTTCAAAGATATATCACGCTTTAACAATATAAATGATTATTTACCAATTATTACAGCAATACTTATTGTTGATTTTATAGGAATAGTTTTATCATATTCAAATATGTTAGGTAAATATTTAAAACTATGGTATCAAAGGTTTTTATTGTCAGCTGTAATAGCAGATGTTCTTGTAATATTTTTAGTTGTTATCATAGCAAGGGTAATATACTATTATATATTTGATAAATTTTCAATAATAAATTTTATATTAGTAATGTTGGTAATACAAATTATTCATGACATTTTATTCTATATAATGATTACTATTATACCAAGAAATACAAACAAGATTTTTGATATTTTCAAGGATTATGCGGATGAAGTATCATATAAAGCCATTATAGGTGATAGTGTGATGATTATTGCTACAGGATTAATTGCTTCATATCTCGCAAATTTTAGTTTGAATACTAATATAATTATATTAGTAGTATTTTTATATTTATTACAATATGTTCTATATAATTATTAAAAAATATGAGTTTTGATTTAACTATTTAATATATTATTTTAAGTAAAGAAAAATAATGGACCTACTTAAATGCCAAAAGATTAACTTATTGTTGACATCATAGGTTTTGTTTTATCATATTCAAATATGTTAGGTAAATATTTAAAACTATGATATCAAAGGTTTTTATTGTCAGCTGTAATAGCAGATGTTATTGTAATATTTTTAGTTGTTATCATATTAATGGTAATGAATTAGCCCGTTTTTTTAAAGGTTTTTTACTATTACTTCTTGTACTACTATCTGGTAAATATATATCTTGATTAAATTCAGCAGTTTTTCCAGTTACTCTAAGACTATTACAACTCTCATTATCATCACATATAGTAATTAAATTGCTTTTATATTTATACAATGGCTTACTTTGACAACCAGTCTTATCAATTCTTGGATCATCTTCTTTATAGGCTTTAGTATCTATTCTTGCACTATTAATATTGTCTTGTAATTTGTCAATATTAAACGAACTATTTTTTTTAACTGATTTTAGAAAGTTTAAAGCGTTAACAAATGCTAAATGTGTTGTTTTAGCTCTTATATAATTTGAAATAAATGATGTTAATATAAAATCATTATAACCAGTTATATGAGAAGGTATATCTATTTTTGCATCAGTCAAAATTTTTTTTAAATTTAATTCATTCTCAATTGTTTTGTACCATAATTTACACTGATTATATGCTTTTCCATTACATGTATTAATAGCATATGTTTTAGTAATTATTGTATCTACTGTAAGATAAGTTGATATGCCAATAAATAGTTCGCCTATTCTATTCTTATCATCGTTAGTTGCCATGGCATTACCTGATACAGCAATTCCTATTGTAGCATTTGAATTTTTTAAAATTCCTTCGGCCATCTCTTTTGCGCATTTTTGAGTATAAACATCTTCCACATTTACACCAAGCATTACTCTTTTTGCGTCAGTATCATAAACTGAAAAACACCCATATTTTAAATATCCAAAAAAAGGTATATCAACTAATGTTGAAAAAATTAAACCACCTGTTAATGATTCGGCAGTAGCTATTTTATGACTAAAACCACCTTTATTTTTTTCTCTATCTAAATATACGCACAAATTGTATGCCGAATTATGCGACTTTGCTCTAATTTCATTTAAAATATCTTCAGCTCTTAATAAATCAAAGGGAGGGGATGAGGGTGTGGGAATGTAACCAGTAATACTCATATTTTTATATTTCTAATAATATAATATATAATAATAATATAATAATAAAAAATGATAAACTTTAATACTATATTATATAATATATAATATAAAGAGCTTGAAAACTTAAAATGTATGAATGTGTAATGGTTGATAATATTCATGAAAGTATATATGATATGTGCGAAAGCATATATGATAATATGTGCTATTGTGATAGCAATTACAATAATGACAGTGTATTTTTAATTCAAGATATGATTAATTTTATAGAAGACCGAATGGGAACAATTTCAAAATATGATATGAATACCATGCTTGTATGCTATGGAATTGATAAAGCAGCAATGGAATATAACAATTACTATGGATTAGAAAATATTCACGTTGCTGAATTCTCAAAATCACTTTTAACATTCTTAATTATATTATCATTTAAAGTCAAAAGAATTGATATACCAGAATTACCTTAGTAGTATATAAGTATATATATAAAATTTATATAATTATATATTCTTCTCCATCAATACTATCAATACTATCATTGATATCACTTATAGTATTGATGTCATTTATATCTAAATTAGTTAATTCATTTATATTTTCTGCGATTATATCATTATGTTCTTTTTCTGCTATTTTACTATTAATAGATGATATATTATTGATATTTATATAATTATTATTAATTTTTATTAGTTTAACTCCTTTTTTTGTCTTATATATTTGAAATTCTTTATTACTATATTTAAATTTCTCATTAGTCAAAATTTTCTGGGATCCCATAATTATATAAAATATATAATTTATATTTTTTATTTTTTAAATGAGGATAAAAATAAAAATTGATAGTCTTCCCTCACATATATAAAGATTAACTAAGTTATATATACAATAATGAACGTCCTCCTCGCTAAGAACTTTAATGTTGACAAGCTCAAGTATTCTGAATTAAAGGTTATGAAATCTGGAGCAAAGTCTATTTACATTAATTATAATGGTGCTAAAGTAAATCTTCAAACACCTATTCTTAATATTCCTTATGGAGTAAATGATAATATGCAGTTTATTAAGAAGGATGAAGCAAGAAAAGATGAAGAGCGTAAATATGATATTACTGTATCATTTAAAGGTATGGAAGAAAATCCTAAGATTAAGCAATTTCATGATAAGATGAAAGAATTGGAACAAAAGATTATTGATGATGCTTTTACTAATCGCCTTGTATGGTTTAAGAATAACTACAGTGGTAATAAGGATGTTGTTTCAAATATGTTTACTCCAATTGTAAAGCATGACAAAGACAAGGTTACTGGTGAATATGCTAATAAATATCCGCCAACATTCAAGGCTAAAATTCCTTATAATTCTCTTGAAAATAAGTTTGAGTTTGACTGCTATGATATGGATAACAATGAAATCAATTTTAATGATATTCTGTCAAATCTTAAGGGTGGAAAAGCGCAATTTATTATTCAATTAAGTGGTATTTGGTTTTCTGCTGGTATGTTTGGTTGTAGTTGGAAAATTGTATCATCAAAATTTCAGCAAATTAATACTTCAAAAATTACATTTGTTGCTGATAGTGATGATGAACTTGTCAATGCGAATGACGAAGATGATGAAGATGATATTTCTGTAGATAGTGAGGTAATCGCAAAGATTACGCAAAAACAACCTGTTTCTGATAAGAAAACTCTTGTAGAAAAGCAACTTGTTGCTGCTGCTACTGTTGTAAAAGTTTCTCCACCTGAAGAAGAAGAAGATGATGAAGAAGAAGACGAAGATGAAGAAGATACTAATGAGCTTGAAAATGTAGAAGAGGAAGATGAGGAAGAAGAAGAAGTTGTTCCTGTAAAAGTTGTAGAAGAACCAGTAAAACCAGTTGAAACAAAAACAAAGAAGATTGCTGTAAAGAAGGCAGGTAAGTAGATGTAGATATTAGATAGATATTAGATAGATATTAGATAGATATTAGATAGATATTAGATAGATATATATTTATATTTTTTATTTTTATTTTTATTTTTATTATATTTATAATATAATAGAATTATAATTAAATGAAACTTACAAATATAAAAGCTAAAATGAAAGCACCTAAAGTAGCTAAAGCTAAAGTAGCTAAATCACCTAAAGTAGCTAAAGTAGCTAAAGCTAAAGTAGCTAAATCACCTAAAGTAGCTAAAGCACCTAAAGTAGCTAAAGTAGCTAAAGCACCTAAAGTAGCTAAAGTAGCTAAAGCACCTAAAGTAGCTAAAGTAGCTAAAGCACCTAAAGTAGCTAAAGTAGCTAAAGTAGCTAAAAAAGTGACCTTGATGAAACTTATTAGTGGAGGCGGGGGTTGTTTTTCAGCACCGTCTCATGGATTGCCTAAAAAACAAAATCAAGCTTCATGTCAATCACAAACACAAGCTATACATGAATCTAAACCTCCTTTACCTGAAATAGTTATTGACAATAATGTTAAAAATTTAATGATAAAAAGTTTACATAATATACATAATCTTTATATAACCTTATTTATTACAAAAATTAGAAATGACAATTTTACACTTAATGACTTAATCTTATTAATTAATAATATTACAACAAATTTAAATATATTTTTTGAGTATTTTATTAATTATTATCCATATATCAAATTTGAAAAAAGTAAATATTATGATTGGTATGATGATATTAATGTTGATATTACAAATTATCAGAGAGATTTTATTTATTTAATAAGAGATATACATGGCTATATTGACTATATAGGTAAAAATAAAAATTCAGAAAGTCAATCATTAAAATTATATGGTATTATATCACAAGGAGATGCCAAAACAAAATATTATAATAGTGGGTTACATTTTTTCAAAAGTGATTTAAATTATCCTCAAGATATTTTAAGAGAATTTAAAAATATATATATAAAATTTAATGAATCAGTTGATGATATATTATATCCTTATAGTATAGAATATCCTTATAGTATAAAATTTAATGATATTATTAATAGAATTCATTATATATTAAAAAATTTCTTTGGACATATTAGTTCATCATTAATAATTGGCTATGAACCAGAAGAAACAAATAAAAAAGTTTATATTGAATCATTAAAAACTGATATTAAAAATATAGCTAATCAATATTTTAACTTACTTGTTAATGATGACAAACAAATTATTATACCTGGTATAGAAAAAAAGGTATCAACAATGCATGACAAAGGAGTTTTTAATCCACTAAGTCCAGGTTGGCAAGATAGCAAAACAAGAAGATATGTAGATTTTAGAAATAAACCTTTTACACAATAATAGGAATTATATTTTATTTTTATTATAATATAAAAACTATAATACCTACAATTATAGACATTATTAATCTACCAAGAGGTAATGCTTCTTCGCATTCATAATCAATCAAATCAATTTTATTTGATATTAGTTTTGCTATCATATCAAGCATTTTATATGCTATAGGCAAAGATAATAGAGCAAATAATATGGAAACATATACGGCTGTTTTAAATTTACAAATATAATTATCAAAAAACCCTTTATTTTGTTCTTGATGTTGAATTCTTTCTGGAGGTATATAAACAAAATCTGGAGTATTCTTTATTATATTATTATTATAACTATTCATTTACATATATTCTACATAATAATATAATAGGAAATTATTACTTGGATTTATTATTGTAGATACTGGTTGTGGAATATCAGTAATTCCAGTCATATCAATATTCATATCATAATTTGTATTTAATATATTATATTGATCATTAATATTAGAATTATTGATACTAATATCTCCGTTATTTAAGAGGTCACCGTCATTTATATTGCTAATATCATTACTAATAAGAGTAGATATAAACGAAGTAAAATTAGATAAAGTTGATATGTATGATGTAGTTTCGTATGTTGATAACCAATCAGGAATATTATTGTAAAAATCATTAGAACATAAGGCAAGCGATTTCATATAATTACAACATAATATATATAAATCATCATTACATTCGTTAAACAGTTTAATGCTTTCTTTACAAAAATCATATGTCAATGTATCTAAAGTATCATTATTTATTTTTAAAAAATATTTTTTACTTTCTTCAATATTACATGAAAAATCTCTAAATAATTTTATACATTTAAAAAAATCTGCGGTTGACATTTTTTTAAACCATTCAGGATTATTATAGAATCCTCTTCGCTCTATCTCTATTGATAGATCTGTATATGCGTTCATTTCAGTTGTCCATCTACATTCATCTTTTTTTTTTTGAATATTATTATATATTATTTTCATATTCATCATCCAAATAATCTTATCATTTAATTTTTCGCGCGTATAAGGATTATAAGGCTCTATATTGTCTTTTAAGCATCCTCTTACAAAATACTCAAGTTCTACAATATCAAACGCATATATTCCTTTAATATCCTTTATAGTAAATAACTTACGAGGATGTATTTCATTAATATTAATAGATGTAAATACATCCTCGTCATTTAATAAATTATTACATGAGTTTTTGGCATTTACGCTATTGCTATTACATAATAGTTTATATTTAATAATATTTTGAAAATATATTAAATTATTTATATTACATTTATTATTAAAATTAAATGTATTGTAATTTAATAAATATATTTGAGTATATATAACATTTTTATTAGCATTTAGGGTTTTTATGCTATTATCAGTTATGTTATCATTATTAATATAATTTTTATAAATATTAATTAATTTAGGAAAAGGTATCATTTTAAGTAAATCAATAAATAATATATTTATGAAAATATCATCACTCTCTGGAGTATTTTTTAATATATAATTATACATTATGTAAATATCATCACATTTTAAATCATATTTATTTTCAAATAATTTAAAGAAAATTTTACATAAATGTTTTTTCTTTGAATGTATATGATAGCAACAATAGAAAGAGTTTTTAATTGTTGTTCTATTACATAATTTAAAACATTTTTTTTTCCTATATATGCATCTTATTTTTTGTTCCATAAAATTTATAAAAATAATTTATATCTAATTAAATATAATAATTTATATTTATATGTGTTGTATATTACAAACATATCATATATTTGATTATAAAAATTATCTTTTTATATATTAGAATATGTCTGGTGAATCCCTCGAAAAATATATAAGTTGGAAAAGAGAGTTAGAAGAAAACATAAAAAACGAACCGTCTGTAACACCTCCACAGAACTATTCTTCACCAGCATTGTGGAATATTGAAAGAAATCAGCACTTCCACCGACGTAATTTTTTGATAGATTTGATTAGGCAATGGGAATATGATGAAAAAAAAAATAATAATATATCAAATTCAAGTATTTCGTATAACAATGATGAATTAAAAGCATTTGAGAGTGATGACTTAACCAGATTACGTTCATTAACAGGAGGAAAAGTCAAGGTATATACAGGGCCAAAGAATGGTAAATATATAATAAAAAATGGCTCTAAGGTTTATATAGACAGAAAAAGTCTAAGTAATAATGGTAAATATATAAAGGGAAGGTCTAATAAAAAATAAATTATTTAATTTTATTTTTTTTAAAATATATATATTTATTAGAATATAATATATATATGGATCCTCCGCAAACACCTCGTCAATCTAAAAATTCTGGACAAAGATTATCACCATATTTAATGCCACTGAATGAACCTCGTCCATCTGAAGTTGATCCACTTGGATTACAACCATATCCAGGTTTTAATACTGCTAAATTATATGTGGGTACCACCAATAGACGACAATCAATGCCGCCACCGCCATCAAGACAAACAGCAATCTTTGATAAGAACGATCCCCGTTTTCAACAAATTAGGCAAAATTCTCGCTATAGAAATGAACAAAAAGATATATATGACCAGCATGTACGTCGTCTTTCCTCAAGTAACAACCCAAGAGATGCGTTGGTGTTGAGGAATTTGCTAAGTAAACGACCATTAGCAGATGAATTAATATTAAATTCATTATCACATAATAGAAGAAGTGCTGAATCTCAAACACAGAGAGGGAGAATAGATAATGCTCGCAATATTGTAGAACATGCTGCAGCTAAGAAAAGAAGATTAGATGTATTACGAAGCGTTAAAAAAAGTAACAGCCATGGAGGAAAAGTCATGATATATACAGGGCCTAAGAATGGTAAATATATAATTAAAAATGGCTCTAAGGTTTATATAGACCGCAAAAGTCTAACTAATAATTTCCAATATAAAAAAAAAGCAAAGCCTAAGAAGAGATAAATTAATCAATATTATATCAAAATATATTAGCAGGTAAAAGAACACCCGCGTTTACATAACTGTAATAGTCATATAATTTATCTTTAATAATTACATATTTTTTACCATTTTTTAATACTACACGTCCTCTATCCTTCTTAGTATGTTGTTTATTTTTATATTGTAATATTTTCTTATCAGAACTTATATTATTTGTATATGATAATTCGTTATCATTAACATTAATAGGCCAATTATAGCATTTATATCCATTTGACAAAGGATTATTAACATCCGATTGTATAATACAATCTAAAGAAGCTGCTTTAAGCATTTTTAAAAATGAATTAATAAGTCCTTCCTTGCTTTTTGCGATATTATAGATATGTTTATCAGTAGTAATTTCTTTATCTTTGCTTCGTAATGTAGGATTATCATTTAATTGTTTACGTGTAAAGTTCATTAAATATGTGAATACTTGAACATTCTGGTCTTCAACAGGTAAAGCTTTATGACTACATGTTCTGACAGCGCGTCCAATTACTTGGTCTATTCTTACAGAATTCCAGAAATATTCAGTAACTAATACACGTCTTACATTTTTTAAAGATATTCCTTCAGCACCTGATTGTGTAATCATCATTGCTTTTACAATTTTTCCATATAGTTGTTCTTTATCAATATTAATATGTTTTAATTGGTCTCTTATATTATCTGGCAATGCTTTGCTATTTCCATTAAATATGTTCATAAGAATGTTTGTTTTTACTCTATCAGAATTAAATACCACATATCTTTTATTATCATATTTTTCATCAAATATAGACATATCATCTATTTTATATCCTCCTTTTTCACTATTTATAATATTTATCTCAGCATAACCTTGTCTATTTAAAACTTCTTTAAAAATACCAAGACCTTCTATCATTCGGAATTGTGAATATATTAATACACTTCCAGGTGATGTATCAATATCCTCATACATTTGCGCAAATTTAGGACTATACATAGTAGCCAATTTATCAATATCTAAGTAGTCACTTTTAATTAATTTATTCATTGCTTCATCTAACTGTTCGCTATATGCTGCGGCCACATCTTTGTTTAGTTGTTTTGCTTCATCTTTATCATCACTTTTATCATTGCTTTTATCTTCATCAACATTAACTAACTCTTTTTTCATAAGTAATCTAACATCTTGAGGAAATATACGATTTATTTGATCAGGGAACGCAAAATTACATACCATTCTACTAAATGCCCTATAAACAGACCCAAAATCATCATTCGCATTTCTTTTATTAAATATCTTTTTTTGATCATCCATTTTAATTTCAATTAAACGAACATCTAAATATTTCTTTATTTGATGATCTGTCATAAAAAGATCTCGCGATATTGATGGAAGCATCTTAGGAAATAATTCCGAGCCAGTAGTTTTGTAATAACTTATTGTTCCTAATATTCTTCTTTTAAATAAATCTTCATTTATAACATTTTTGTTCTTATCATTTCCGTCATCGCGATCATCAATAAATAATTTATTAAATATTTCTTTATTTGTTGGCAACGCTTCATTAATAACTATTTTACTTTTAATAGATAAATTAACAAGACCAGATTTATTTAATACATTTATAATCATTTTAATTAGTTCATCAGGGCTGTGCTTCCAAATATCTTTTGTAATATTCATTTTATTATTATCAACACGCTTAAAATTCTCTGGTATTAATGTTATTTCTACAATATTATTATTGTAATCTATAGTATCTATATAACTATAAAAATTATTATCTTGTAAATATTTAACAATTGCAATTAAATCAGGAACTTTAGATTTTTTTAATAATTCTATATTATACTCTTTTATTGGCCCGCGAACAAGATTAATCAATGTAGCTATTTCATATGGCTGATTTATAATAGGTGTTCCTGAAAGTAATATTAATTTTATTCCTTTCGCATTCATCATATGGATATATAATGATTTAGCAAGCCTTGAACCATTAACTATTCTGCTAATAAAATTATGAATTTCATCAATAATTATAAATGCGTTATCAAAGGGTTTTGTTCCTAATTCTTTAATCATCTTTTCAGTAAGACCATTATAATTTATAAAACTATATCTATTTCTAATTATATGATTAATAGAATTATCTATTTCTGTTTTTACTTCTTTGGCTTCATCAGATGTATACCGTATTTTATCTATTATTATTTCAGCTCCTTCAATATCCTCCTTATATAGTGGCACCCAAACTAATCCATCTTTTTTAACAAATTTTTCAGACACAGCATATTTGTCGGTTAATTCTTTCATCATATTAGGAGACTTTTTGTTTACTTTAATTTTTGTCCATGTCTTTTTAAGGTCACGGCCAGTTTTTGATGCTATTAATAGTTCATTTTCATAATTTTGAGATAAAGATGCGGGTGTCATAATTACTATTTTTTTCATATTTACATATCCCTCAGCAGCAGCTATAGATGCTATAGATTTACCGGAACCTAACTCGTGATATAAAAGTATTCCTCTATAAGGACTATCATATTGCATATAATCCTTTACTATTTTTTGTTGTCTCAACAATTTTATATAGTTATCTTCTAAATCACACGAATTGTCTGTACATTTACACGAAGGTGATGTTTTAGCTGCTTTATCTGCTTTATCTGCTTTATCTTGGTTGCTTAAATATTTTGCTGGATTAAATGTATTATATATTTCTTTATTATATCCTATACGATTTGGTAAAACCCAATTATCTGGTTTTACTATATATTCCATATCTTCTATTATAATAATTCAAATTAAAAAATAAGTATGTGTATAAATACTATTGGCTATTTGCTATTAATTCAGGAACTGGAATTTGAATTGGAATTTGAATTGGAATTTGATTTTTTATGAATGGTTCTAATATATTAACTACGCGCTTCATTCCAATCTGTATTGATAATTCTACAATTTGGTCGCATAGTAATATAATAGCTATACCTATTAAAAGAAGAATAGATATATTAAAAACAGCTTTATATATATAATTATTGTCATTTTTTTCTACTACTTTTTCTACTACTTTCTCTACTACCTTCTCTGCCTTTTCAGTATTCTCAGCATTATCTATCTTTACTATTTTTTCTACTTTATCAGTCTTTTCTTGTGAATTGGGATTAGGAGTTTTAAAACCACCGGGTCCTGTATTATTTGTAGGTAATACAGGATCTACGATTGATGATTTATTATAACCGCTACTATTTATGTTGCCATTTGTAATTTTATCTTCAATTGTTTTTAAAAATGCGATTGCTTCATCAGCACTCTTTTTTTCCTCTGGAGTTAAATTATAGCTACTGTTATTTAATAAATTATTTCCATTTTTAGGGATTACATTATTATTAGTATATTCAGAAGTATCGTTATTAGTATAGGATTGTTGATTATAATTAGGCATATATGCGTTAGATTTATATTTAACTTCGTCATTTATATTATTAATATTAAAGTATTGCTCTAAATCTTCATCATAATAAGGCATTACATTATTATTAGAACTTTTAAGATTATTAAACATATTTGTAGAATAATTTAAGCTTGAAGTTGTTGTTGATGAAAGCGGCGAACCTTGTAATATTGTTGATGTATCTGCGATTGTAGAGGCAATTGCTGCTCCATTATTGGGAGCATTCATATTGTTTTGAGCATTATACATCATATTATTATTGTTAGCATTTGTATATACATTCATTACATTCTCAAATTCTTTTTTACATTCATTAGATACAGGAATATTATAATTAGGTGCTTGTAATGGTGAACAAGAACTTCCATCAATTGGATAGTCAGATAATTTATTTGAATTTAATGCTAATTTACTTGACTCAACATAAGAAGGGCTTGAATTTTGTGGTGCCATCATAGAGCCATTATTTTTGTTTGATTTCTGCGTTGGTTTTTTTTTTTCAAAAGTATTTATATTATATGCTTCTTGTAATGTTGAATAATTCATTATTATTTATATACTTCTATTATACAAAATGAAAAGAAAAATTAAAATTAAAATATTTATATAATATAATTGTAAAGAAGAAAATGGATAAATATATATATATAGAGGATATATTCAAAGGTATCTTAACAGGAGTTTTAGCTTCTTATTTAATTATACTTGGGATGCGTCCAGCAGCAATATATCCCGATAATATATTGGATATTATTGATAATCCTTGGATATTTTTAATATTATTTATAATTAATTATTATGTATTATATTGGGATCTAACTATTGGATTGCTGTTATTTTTAACATTAATAGCATTGATCCTTGATATAATAATTTTTACAGATGGGGATTTTATTAAAGATAATATAAATTTATTTAATACTACTTTTTATAGCACAACCAAAAATATAGAAGATTATGAATCTAATATTAAATTAACTACAAGTGATACCAAAACATCATACAAAGAAATTAATGATAGTATATTAGAAAAACTAATATATTACAAAAAAATGTATGAAGATACAGATAGAATAAAATCAAATAATTTCTTCCTATAAAAATCTTTTCAAAAAATAGACTATGACATTTTCTGTAATACCTGGTTTAGATGGTGTTGCCACAATTGAACCTTTATCAATGATTTTTTTAATCCTTGTACAAGTCGGAGGAAGATATCTTAAAATTGAATTAACACCAGCGCAACAAAAGATAATTAATAATATATTTTTTCAGTCTATTATATTGTTTGCTATTATTCTTATGGCAACTAAAAATATTGTAAATACTTTAATAATAGTATGTTTTATATATTTGTGCGTTAAAATATTATTTAATGAAAATCATAAATATAACATTCTTTCTAAAAAATGGTTAGTAGATGAAAAAATAATATCTGGTAATAATTATAAATCTTTAAAAGAAATATATATTAAAAATGTATCAACAATTATATAAATATTTAAATATATAAATATATAAATGAAAAATTTAAATAACACATTCTTTGTTGATAAAAATGATAATATGACTGTTGACAGTGCTATGAAAATTATTTTTAGTATTGAAGAAGATAATAAAGGGGTATTTAATAATATATATAAAATTATTGAATGGAATATGGGAGAATGGATTATTAATAAAGGAGTTAAACATATGAGGGAAGATTTTTATATATATGTTGAATCACTTCCCGATTTTTTCAAGGCATATACTGTAGAAAATGATAAGTATCTGCGTGTACGTGTTAAACATAAAATGAAAATAGATAATGAAGGATTTAAAAGAATTAAAAGTAGATTTTCACTAAAAAATTTAAAACCTGGTTATAAGTCTATTGTTAATGGTTTAGAATTAATAAAAATTATTAATTATATGGAAATAGCAGATGTTCCTAATACAAAACTGTTAAATATCAATATTAATACTAATATTAATCTAACAATACCATCAAAAAATGAAATTGAAGGTTATCTTTTAGATGTATTTAATGTTATAAATGATAATTTTAAAACAAAATTAACAAACGCAATTATATAAAAAATGATTAAATATAAATATTTATAAGTAATATATATTATGACAGATAATTGCTATAGTAATCTTTCTTATAAATTAACAAAACTTATTAATAAAAAAGAAAAACAGGATAATGGTATATATTTTACTCCTCCTAATACAATTATGAAAGCTCTTAATATATTATTTGATTATAATAAGACTTTTAATAATATATTAGAACCGTCATGTGGTTCTTGTGAATTTATAGATAAGCTAATAAATTTTTATCCAAATGCTACTGTATCAGGTATTGAATATAATAAAATAATATATGATAATATCAAAAATAATTATGATAATAATAGCAATATTAAAATAATAAATGAAGACTTTTTAAAAAATAATTTAAATGAAACATTTGACTTAATAATTGGTAATCCACCATATTATGTTTTAAAAAAAGGTGATGTAGAAACACATTACTATGATTACTTTGATGGCCGTCCTAATATTTTCTTATTATTTATTATTAAATCATTTAAGTTATTAACAGATGATGGAATACTTTGTTTTATATTACCTAAAAGTTTTTTGAATTGTTTATATTATAATAAAACAAGAAAATATATATATGATAATTATCAAATATTAAACATTATTGAATGCGATGACAACTATATAGAAACAGAACAACAGACTATTATATTTATAATAAAAAATGGCAATTGTAATATTAATGGTAATGATAATGACAAATATATATTAAAACATCTGAGTGATAAATATACAATATTTGCGACTTGTGAGGTTATAAATAAGTTAAATGAGCTATATATTAGCGCTACCACATTAAATGCTCTAAAGTTTAAGGTATTAGTTGGTAATATTGTATGGAATGAAAATAAATCTTTGCTTACAGATGACCCACAAAAAACGCGATTAATATATTCAACAGATATTAAATACAATACTTTAAGTATTAAAAATTATACAAATACTTCTAAGAAAAACTATATAAATAAGGAGGGATATAATGAACCATTATTAGTCATTAATAGAGGTTACGGAACTGGCAATTATAACTTTGAGTACGCGCTTATTAATTGTGGATTTAGCGACAGCAATACGCACATAAAAGAATATTTGATAGAAAATCATTTAATTTGTATTAAGTATGAATGTTACAGTCAAGAGAGTTTTAGTGATACTGAAGCTAATAGCGACACATATTTAATTGATAAATATATTCAAATATATAGGTCTTTAAGTGATGAAAGAACAGCTGAGTTTATTAAGTTATACTTTGGAAATAACGCAATTAATACAACAGAGTTATCTAATATACTTCCAATATATTTATGATATTTGAAATGCTGGAAAAGCAATACCATTACCATTCTTCCATCTTAGTAATATATTTATTTTATTTCCATCATATGTTTTAGCAACAAATTTATTTTTATTTTTTTTATAACTATTTATCTTATAATTATTATTATCAACTATTTGCTTATAAAACTTGCCATTTTTATAAAGCATATAAATTTTATTATTCTGAGTATTACTCAAATATTCATTTAATTTTTCTATATTTAATTCTGTTTTTGATATAAACATATTAATGCTTTCTTTAGATAATTTATTAGCAAGCTTATAAAATTCTATATCTTTAGAATTACCAGTGTATTTACTACTTGTTTTACAACCATTATAATATATAGTTTGATAATTTATCATACTCTTAGGAGATGTGTTATTTATTTCTTGTAAATACATATTTTTTTCTGGAATAACTAAATCATCGCGTGATAATGTTAATAATGGTAAATAATTATCGTAATAAAACTCTTCATATGAAGAAGTCATATATTTGCTTGGATTATAAGGTGAAACAAATTGAGGCGCCTTATCTACTTTATCTATATTAAATTTTAACTCAATATTATAAGATGTTTTCTCATCATTTATTTCAAAATCATAATTGTATTTTCTTCCACCTCTATGTATTAAATTAATATTTTTATGAATATTTAATTCATTATTAATATAATTATTAATAGCATCTTTTATATTATTCCATCGTCTTGAAAATTTATAATAATTATTAATATCATCAGTTGGATTATTAATACTTGCTATAATTCTACCAATAATATTTTCTCTTTTTTTATTATTTATATCATTTGTATTTTTAGCACACACATTAAATGCGTTAATATCTCTATAACATATATGCGCATTATTATAAGATATTACAGGCAATGTTCTAATATTTTGTAAATAATTTAATACAACATATTTCAACAGCATTTTTCAACACGCAAAGAATACTATAACTATAATACTATAACTATAGTTATATATTTATCAGTTTTTATATATAAATTAAAAAGATATAAGGATTATATGATATATAATATCATAGGGTAAATCCAGTTACTCTATATTTAATGCTGCTATAGCTCAGTTGGTTAGAGCACTCGGCTGTTAACCGAGTTGTCGCAGGTTCAATCCCTGCTAGCAGCGTTTTATTTTTCTTTTATTTATTATAATAATTTAATTATAATATTTATCAATTAACATATATTATTCTTTTAATATTATCTAAATCTTTTTTCATGGAATTTATTTCATTTTTTAAATCTTTATTTTCTTGTCTTAGCTCTTTTATTGCTTCTACAAATACGGCACCTAATCTTTCATAGCATATGGTAAGATATTCTTCACCACTTTTAGAAATTGTATTTCCACTTTCAATATCTTTTATACTATCAAAAGGGGCAATTTTAACTATTTCTGGAACTACTTTTTGAACATCCTGGGCACTTAACCCAATTTCATTATCATATGCGAAGCCTAATTCTAATGCTTTTTCATTAGGAACATAATGAAAACCTTTTAAACTATCAATAATATTAAGTGCTCCTGTAATATTTGATGTTAAAGTTTTTAATCTGTCATCTGAGTAATAAGAACGAATATACCCAGACGCATGGATATTTCCAATTACTTCTAATCTTTGCGACGGAGGAACATTTTGATTATTAGTTGTATCATTATTACCAATAAGCATGTTACCTGATTTTGTAAACTTAAATAATCCAATTGAATTATTTTCAATCTTTAATATATTAGTAATATTATCAGTAGCAACAGAATTTGTAGCTTTATTATTTATTAATATAGAATCTAAAGTTGTTTTATCTGTTGAAATAAAATTATCAACTGATAATGTTATTACTTCTCCTACTTTGTCAACCTTCCATATTCCTTTACCATCATTTAGACCGGATGGATTAAATCGCATAGCTCTAACATTATTTCCTTGTAAATCATCTAAATTCAATGTCGCAATTGTGTAATTTTTAATAACATCTTTAATATCAGTTCCAGCAATTCTAAAAATACCATTAGATGTATTTATATCTCCGTGAACATCTAATGTATATTCGGGGTTTCTTTTATTTATACCTACTGAACATTGTTCTCTCCCTAATTTAAGATCATTCGGGAAGAATATATTACTTGTTGTATTATTATAATTCCATATAACATTTTCAGTTGTTATTAATGCTAATTTACCTTCAGATGTAATAGTAAAATCAGTTGCCGAAGGTAATATTAACCCTTTTTTATTATCAATGATTGAAGCATCAACAATTCCTAAATCAGTATAATTAAATGGTCTTGTAGTAATACCTGGTTCTTTAACATAAATAATCTTATTTGCTATTTCTAAAGTATTTATTTGTAATTTTTTTGAACTTAAATCAAATTTTAAATCATCTGATATTCGCATATCATTTTCACCATCTCCAAATGGCATTAGCCCTTGTGTAATATTTTGCAGTCCTGTTCCTCCTCGTGTTACCCTTACCTTACCATTAATAATATTATCAGCATTCATACTTCCATCAAAATTGGGAGCGCTTAATACAGATCCATTATATTTTAAAGAAGAATTTTGAACAATATTGTTAATTGACCCACCATATAATAATTCTCCAGAGCGTATATTATTTATACCAGTTCCACCATTTTGTGTAGCAAGAATACCATTCGTAATATTGCTTGCGTTCATATTAAATATATTACTTCCATCACCATATATGCTGTTAGCTTTAATAGTCCCATTAATATCTAATAAATGAAATAAATTAGATGTTTGATTTTCTATTTTAACTTTTCCAATAAATGTTGTATTACCATATATTTGAACACTGTTATTACTGTAATCTGGGAATGTATAATTAATTTTTAAATTATTACTATTATTAATACCAATGCCTATTATATTTGAAGTATATATTATATTACCAACATGAACATTACTTGATATATATAAATTACTATTTATATATTCACTATTGCTAATATATAGATTACCATTTATATATAAATTACTATTAATATGCGTTATTCCATTAATATCTAATAAATAATTAGAATTTGGTTTATCATTATTTATTCCAATATGCTTTGTATCTGTAATAGTTAGATAGCTAACATCATCAGTCCTATTATAATAACTTTTTGTATCTTTTGTATTACTACCATATATAATTTGATATTTATTATCAAATGTAGAAACAATCCATCCCATTATAAACTCTATATATATAATTTGTTATTATTTTTAAATATAATATTAATAAAAAAAATAAATTGAAGTTGATAAAATATTTTTACCTATATATATATATTAAATATCTTTAATTTTGCTATTAACTTGCGAATAATAATACAAATATGTTAATAAATATCTGCTCTTATCTATTTCACTTAGCTTATCTGTATTTAATTTAAAATCATTATAAATAGCAAATTCAAATAAATTTTTAAATAATTTTAAATCATCATCTATATTATTAGAAGGGTTCGCGAATATATTAAGTATTTTATAATTTTCAGGAGATAATCTTCTAATTAAGCATATATAATTAAGATTAAAAGTGTCATTATATACACCAATAATAATAGTTGGACTAATAAAACGATATTTGCTTAACCATAAAGTATCTTCAATTATTTTTGGTTGACTTTGTTTATTCTCATTTGACCATTTATAAAAGGAACTATATACATTATTATAATTTAATTCGCAAATATTAGAAGCTTTATTATTAAAGCGAAGAACTGGAATATTGAATGAATAGCAATTTAAAATATTAATAAGGATTAAAAAAAATTTAATACTTATATTCATAAATATATATAACATATTATTTTTTTATATATTTATTTTAAATAATTATAATATGAAAAACTATTCTTAAAATATTTTTGTTTGTATTTATTTGTTAAATATATATCTGATATAAATTTACCATCAGCAGCGTATAAGTCTTCTTGCCATTTAATATCACCAATCATATTTTTATGTATTATATACATTGCGGTGTCTATACAATTTAATTCAATTTTATTTCCTAATAATATATTATCAAGATTATTTTTATCTCTATATTGGTTAAATGTATGAATTGTATCATGTTCTAATTCTTTAATAATTTCCCAAAAATCTGGATGTATTATATTATCATCGTCCAGGAAATAAATATAATTATCATCATCTACTAATGATAAACCATAATTTCGCTGCGTATTCCCTACTATACCATTCAAACTACTTTTACAATCAACTTCAACTATTTGATTATGATTTGAAAAAATGTGACAATAACTATCTTTAGTTGTATCATATACAATAATCCATTTATTAATTTTATCAAATTTAATACTGTAATAAAGCAAGGGTAAATTTTTAATATTACAAGAAGGTGTAATTATAGTTATATTCTTATTACTCATATTTATATATAAAATATATTATTTTTATATAATTGAAAAATAATTAAAAAATGTTAGCATATAGTTATAAGTATTATCTATTTGGTCCATAACCATGTCCGCCATCATAATAAACTAAGGCATCTTTAAGATATACACTGTTTGTATGTTCTAATGCTCGTAACCAGCAATCATAATCTTCTGGTATAATACTACTTATACTTATACATTTCATATTATTTATAATAGTTAATATTTCTTTTTCTATTACAACCGAGCTACAAATAATACAATTATGTATAGAAATAAAATCTTTACTCCATATTTCAGGAAATCCATTATCTAAAAAATTAGTATGTTTATAATTATTTTTCAAAATATCAATATGCGCTTCCTCATTATATTTTTGATATAATTTAGTATTATCATACATACCAAAACCAAATAAACCGTCTGTTGATGACATTTTACACCCTGTTATGTTCATGGCATTTAATTGCAATTCTATTTTAGACGGAAACCAAATATCATCATCATCGCAAAATGCTATATACTTTCCAGTTGATTTTTCAATACCTATATTTCTAACATACCCAACGCAAGCAAACCCAAATAATTCGCGGCTATTTTTTTCTAAATGAATAATATTTACATTATTCTCTTTCCAATTATACTCATAGTATTCTTTTTCTGAAGAACAATCATTAACAACTATAAGTTCAATACCTGGCCAGTAGGTTTGTGATTTAATAGATTCAATCGCATTTAATAAAAATTTAAATCTATTAAAAGTAGGTATTATAACACTGACAATTTCCATAATATGTAATTATGTAATGTAAATAATATATTGTTTATATATTATGAAAAATAAAAAATAGATAATATATAATGTGTTAGGACAATATGTCTTGTTTTGTGTGTTTTTAGTAATCGTTTGTGTCGTCTATATAGTCTTCTTCATCCTCATAGTAATCGTATGAATTACTATCCATATCATTTTCATCATATGTAGAATATGTAGAGTATGTATTCTTTTTATTGTCCGCCGTTTTAATATTAATATTCTTTACATAACTACCACCCATACAAACAATACACGCATTCCCACCATATTTAGAATAGTAAGCATTATCTGCTGCGAAGGCTTCATCGCTAAAGTCATATCCAGCATCTTTATTTTGTTCCCAAATAGGTTCCATAAACGACTTCGGGTTTGACATTATTGTTTTGCTTTGTTCTTCTTGTGTCGCTTTGCTTTTGCTTATTGCGCTTTGCGCTTGTCTCTAATTATAAAAAGATAAGACAATATTATCATTTTTTTATTTTATATATTTGTTATAGAACATATTTATTCACCATATATATTTTTATTTTATATATTAATAATATAGATAATATATAGATATGTTTAATTTATCATCGCAAGCAAACCTCTATTTAATTGTAATAATTATTACAACACTAATTAATTGGATATGCGCAACTGTTATATTTAGTTGGATGGGATTTTTGTATTATGCTTTAATCGCATTAATACTTACACCAATTTTTATTTTGTATGTTTATAACGTAGATTGTTTGACAACTGGTGATTGTCAAATATGGAGCTGGATTGTAGCAATATTTTCAGCAATTGGCTTCATTTCATTGACTTTATTTATTGTCATTATAACCATTTTTTCATCAATTTTACAATCATTTATTGATGAATTAAAAAATACCTTCGGAAAAGAATCAACTATAACTGTAGAATCTATTCCTTTTGCTACTACAACAACTGTGACTCCTCCTGCAACTACAACAACAGTTACTCCTCCTGCTACTACTACAACGGTGACTCCTCCTGCAACAACAACAACGGTGACTCCTCCAGCAACAACAACAGCGACTACAGCAGCAACAACAACAGCAGCGACTACAGCAGCAACAACAGCAGCGACTACAGGGACAACTACTACTACATAAATTAAATAAAAAATGATTACAGCTTAATAATTATTAGATAAGCAAATGAATAATATAATATCAACATTTTATAGGTATAATAGTAGTAAATCATTTTATATCTTTTTTGTAAATAATGGTAAAAATATATATATTGAGACACTTTTAGGTTCTATCATTATACCATATAATGATATTCAAAAATATATTAAACTCAATTTATTTTATATTATATCATTACAATTAACTCCAGACAATTCTAAAGTATATTATTGTAAGATTGGATACAAGGGTATATACAAGGAACGCAGATATTGGTACATGATTTCTAACATATATTGGAAATCATCATTTATGTCGTTTGGAGATTATAGCTATTTTAAAGAAAATCCATCAAATATTGATATTAGCCTATGTGATACAAGTGAAAAAATTAAAAATTATATTGCTTTATTTAATAAAACATATGACCCTTATAAAAAAATTAATTGGATTATAAATTATGAGATAAATACAATATCAGCAGAAATATTAGAAAATGAATTAATTATAAATAGTGGAAAAAGAACATATACTTTATTGGGAATAATTCAGAGACATTTCAACATAACTGAAGATATTATATTAAAAATATTTTTACATATTGAAGAATTTAATATTATAAATACAAAGCATACATTATTAGGAATGCAATATCTAAATAAACCCTTTATTTGGAATTGAAAATAGTAAAATATTATTATATAATATTATTATATAACATTATTATATATTATTATAATATAATGCTAAATATATTCATACTATCATTAATATCTTTATATTTTACTGTTACAACATCATATGTTAACAGCATATCGTTGTTATATCAACATAAACCACAATTACTTACACTAAAAACATCAAAGAAATTGAATAAATTGTGCGAGTTGAACAAGTTGACTAATATGAGAATGTCAGAAGAATATTTAAACATACAGCAATATGTCAATGATAATAATTCAAATTTTTCGCAAAGTATTAAAGAAACTAAAAAATATTTAATAGACTCTCGTATTAATATAAAATTACTTGATATGCCTTCAACTGATGAACAAATAAATATATCATCTATATATCTAAATTTAGAGAAGGCAAAAGGCGTATATTTTTCAAAAGATGTAAAGAATGTTATTTTTACATTTCCTAATGATTTATCCGATTTATACTATTACGATATTAATAATAATAATACAAAAGGAGTTTTATACAGGGTATCAAATAATACTCGCATAAATATGAAAAATCTTAAAAAGTTTGTTTTTCAAACTTTTAATAATAATATAGATGGCATCTTATTTTAGAATATTATTTTTCTGTATATAATAATAAATCAATATATTATATCATGAATAGTTTATATACATCTATAGATATTATAGGTGGTTTAGGAAATCAATTATTTCAAATTGCTTATATAATATATTTTTTACGTTTATCAAAGAAAAATAAAATAAAAAGAAAATTAATATTTAAATATGATGAAGATATTATAGATAATAATATTAAAAGAAAAACTCATTGGAATACATTATTTAAAGGATTATTTAGAATTTTAAATTTAAATGATTATAAGAATATACAATTCTCTATTATTCATGATGAAATAGGAGCTCATAAATATGTAGAACCTCCATATGAAGCTAAATATAATATATTATTTAAGGGCAATTATCAAACATTTAAATATATTGATGATACTTTACGAGAGAAGTTGATAAGTATTGTATATAGTAATGAGGATATAATGTATTCAGCATATTATAAATATAGAGATATTCTAAATTATTTTGGAAATAATACAAAAGACGATGACATGGTTTCGTTACATATAAGAAGAACTGATTATTTATCAGTTTCTAATTATAACTATAATTTAGATATGAGTTATTACAGAGATGCTATGTTAATTGCTAATAAAAAAAACATAGTAATATTTTCGGATGATATTGAATGGTGTATAAATAATTTTAATGATTATGCGAATAGAGACAATATATATAATGTTTATTTTATATCTGATAAAATATTTAAAGAGAATGAATTGTATATTAAAGATGATATTGAGTTTATATTAATGTCAATGTTTAAAAATAATATTATTGCTAATTCTTATTTTAGTCTTTGGGCATCTTTCATAAGTTATTATAAATCAAAAATAATAATTGCTCCTAAACGATGGTATTCATGCGATGGTTGTAAAGAGTATGATGAAGTATATCATAAATATATTACACATATAATATAAATATAAATATAAATATATAAATATAAATATATAAATATAAATATATAAATATAAATATATAAATATAAATTATAAATATAACATTTTATTTAATATAAATATATATATGGATACAATAATGGAAATAGAATTGAAAAATAAAAATTTAATTAATGAGAATATAATATTAAAAAATCAATTAAATTTTTTAATAGAATGTATTAATAATCAAATGAAAAATTTAGAATTACTATGTGAAAATACTACCTGTAATTTAATACATAAAAGTTATCTTAAACCATATTATCAAAAATCTTATAAATGTGAATTTTATTTATAAAATTATATCTTATTATAAATAGTATATACAATGTAATATAAATAATAATTGATATATAAGATAATATATTATTAATAACATATATTATTATAATGATAAATACAGACTTGTATTTTACATATATACATATAATTACTTCAGCAACAAATGCGATGGTATGTAAAAATTGGTATACTAATATAATAAATATTTTGAAAAAAAAAAAACAAACCTTTTATGAATTACAAATATATAATTTATTAATTAATAAATATAGTAATTATCCTCCTCAAGAATATAACGTTAGGAGAAGATTAGATTTTACTGAAAATTATAATATTTATAACGATAATATATTTAATATCGCGTATGATAATATGATTAAGAATATTTTCAATTACTTAAAAAAAGACACTATTGTATTCTTAAATATTAAGGAAAGTTTAATTTTATATTATACAAAATATATTACAATATATAAAAAGTATTGTCGTATGGAAATATTAGAATTAACAGATAGCGGCTACATAGATGAAAATATTGCTAAAGAATACAAAGAAATATTATTAAAATATTATAATCATAATATCACATGATTGGAATTATACTATATTATATATTATTATATAAATATTATTAAAAATAAAATTTGTTCTAATTCTTTTTTTATATTATAAAAATTGATTGATTAACATCATCTATTTATAATACCAAAGATGCTTACTGAAACCGTAACAACCCTCCCTATCTGCTATAACACAGCCAACCATGCCATCAAATTTGATATTACGTTTGGTGAAGGAAAAGAAGATGCGAATGAAATCAGTGAAACAGAAAGAAAGAATTTTACCAATAATTACAATATTGAGGTATTTGAGTCTGGAACAGGCGATGATTATATGAAGGGATATCGCGTTGTTGGGAATGAGGGACCTTTTGTTGTTAAGATTGGAAATATTTGTATTAATAAAGAAAATTCAAAATATGATTATGCTATTGGTTTTGCTCTTGATAATGAAGAACCTGAATATAATTATAATAGTTCTACTATTCCTAAGAATATTACACGCGATGGAACATTATGGACTATTCCAGCAAATAATGGAACCAGTCATAATTTTGATCAAAATCCGAAAGCAAAATATCAATGGGTCAATAAAAAAGCTTTAGAAGTAGGATACAAGCCTACTGAGGAAGAATTAGAACTTGGTATGGAAGAAACTTCGCAAAATACAGGATTGATTTATTTAACATTTATGGTATTTCATAAGCTTAAATCAGAGTATATGTCTAATACTCGTGGAGGTGATACTACTCGCAGTGCGACACGTAGTAGCTCAGCTGCCAGGTTTGGATATGGAAATGAAGCTAAATCAGCATCTGTCACATCTGTATTTGAGTATGCTGAAGGTACTGAAAAATATATATTGCCTATTCGTCTTAGGATTGATGATGAATCTAAAATAAGTAATATTAACTGTTCGCGGAATTTGAGAGGAGCAAGTATTAACACTTTACGCCGCCAGACAATGGCAGTGCCTTTCTAAAAATATTAATTAGAAATTAGATAATATATATTATATATTTTTTATATTTTATGAATTAATAACTTAATAATTTATTAACAATTTATCAACAATCTACCTTGATAGTCATTACAGGGCTTAAGAATCCAGTTTCTTTGAATACAATTCGGTAATGGAAATGACGTTCTAATAATTGATTAAATATTTTTTTTACTTTGTATTTATCAGGACAGAAAATACGAACTTCAGCCTTACCATTCTTAACTTTAGATACACCTACATTATTATAATTTTTATATGCTTCATATGGATCTTCTATTATTTTATCAGTTTTATTAGCAGCCCAATAAATAACTACTGTTCCTTCTTCATAATCACTCATATCTATTGAATATGATACATTTGCCCCTTGAGGTATTTTTTCATCAGCAATTAAAGTATTTGGTAAATGTGCTAATCCTAAAAATGGCAAGAATGTATCTTTTTTCATCATTAGAATAACAGCTGCGGCAATTACAAATATTACAAAAATACGCAATATAACACTGTAATCATCATTAAATAATATATACAGAGAACTGATAACAGAATATAATAATATTAGTGTCATAGTTGCCATATGTATATATATATCATTAAAAAAAACTTTGCTCATCAGTTGCTATTAAGTATTAAATTATTAATCTAATATATAAAAAGAATAAAAATTAAATAAATATATTATATTACTTTGAAATATAAATTTCATCAGCAATCCCCATACGAATACACTCGTCAGCATTTAATTCCAAATCTTTTACAAGAATTTCTTTTAAATATTTTTTAGTTATTTTTGTTTTATCTAAATAAATCTGGTTAATATGCTCTTGTATTTTAAGGCAGTTCTTATAAGTATCATCAATATAAGCTAATTTACCCCAGCAACCTGAACGCAATTCGTGAATAAGAACATACGAGTTATTACAAATATATCTCTTCTGTCCATGAATACTAATAATAGTTCCTGCTGATGATACATTGCTGTCAATAACAGTATTTACAGGAATTCTCAAGCTTTCAAAGCAGTCAATAATAGAAAATGCTGAATAAATACAACCACCATTTGTAGTAATATGTAGATAAATCTCAGGTTTAATATCAGCACACATGTTAATACTTTCCATCATTAATTTAATTTCCAAACTTCTCAAATATTTACAAAGAGTAAATGCTGTTTTTGGTGTAATATCTGCTGAAAAATACAAATGATTATTAATTATATAAATATTTTTTTCAGGAATTTCTGTTTCTTCTTCTTCTTCATCATTACAAGTATATTTTCTTTTTTTTGAAGCATTTGCGGAATATATATATTTACTCATCATAATATTTATTATTATTTTATATAATAATATGATAAAATCTTATATAGTATTTATTATCAACATATTTTTATTTATATCTTATAAAGAGAAGTTATGAAAAAATATATATTGATTATATCAATTCTAACAATATTAATAGTATTTGGTTTAATATATCTAAGTGATTATATTAAAAATATATATTTTAATGACAGCATAGAAGATTTTAAAGACGTATATTCTATAATATCAAATGCATTTAAAAAATCATCATATGAAAGCTTTGAAAATGAAAAAGATGAGCTTACAGCTAAATATGAAGAGCGTTTAAAATTGAGACAATCAGAAATTTTTAAAAATTCTTCTGGTGAACCTACAATGCAAGAATTAAGTTTTGACGCTCAAAGTGAAAAAGATAAAAATGGGGTATATGATGTATATTCGTCAATAAATGACCCTATAAGTGATGAATATTTACCATATACAATAAAAAATTATAGAGATGACCCTGAAGCAATATCAACTAATAATATGAATGAGTTTACTATAATTAATATCTATAAAAATGCTCTTGAAAGGCAACCAACAGAAAAAGAATTAAAAAAAGATTTACAAGATTTTTATGAAAATGAAATGGATGAAAATCTTTTAAAATTAAGAATATACAATTCAACAGAATATAAAATTATAACAAATATGCAAAGTAATGATATAAAACCTGATTTAATTACAAATATATCTAAATGGCAATTGAAAGACAATCTTAAAAAATTATATATGGACCAATTTAATACAGAATTAACAAATAATAAGCTTTTAGATATTCTTGTTAAATGCTATATACACTTACAGTTTAACGAATATTTATTTAAAGCAATGTTGATGCATGACAATTATAAGGGATTTGAATATAAATTAAAAGAAGAATATATATTATCAGATGGAAAATTATTAGAGATATTTAATGAAAGCTTTATATTACATGAATTAAGATTAATTGCGAATGAGCTAAAAAGACAGGAAGTTCTTAAAAGAAAAGCATTATCAATACCTGTATCATTAAACAGGATTGAACATAGTGAGCTTAATAGTTCTAATATTATAAATATGGGATCAGATAAGTATATTTCAGATATAGTAAAAAATAGTGATAACGTTTTTAATATTAATATAATGTTAAATGATAACAATAATAGTACCACACCATATGTAAGAACAAATTCTGATTCTATAGATAATACAGCTAACTCTACAGGTAATGCTATAGGTAGTGTGGTGGGTAGTGTGCTAAATAGTGGATTAAGTGGACCGTTAATCAATAGCACGAGTAGTAGTATTGGTAATAGTTTAGGTAGTAGTATTGATAGTAGTATTGGTAGTAGTATTGGTAGTAGTATTGGTAGTAGTATTGGTAGTGGATTAGGGGGCAGTATTTCTAATAATTTAGGTAGTTTAGGTAGTAGTATAGGCGGTGAGATAGGAGGAAGTTTAGGTAGTTTAGGTAATGGATTAGGAGGTGGGTTAGGAGGTGGGTTAGGAGGTGGATTAGGAGGCGGGTTAGGTAATAGTTTAGGTAATAGTTTAGGTAATAGTTTAGGTAATAGTTTAGGTAATAGTTTAGGACAAGGTAGGTTAAGTAGTGTTTCTACAAGTAATTTAAATTTAGGTTCTTTAACAACTAAAAAATATAAAGATATATATGATGATTTATATAATGACATAAATAAAGAAGCACAATATAGCGAAATTCAATATAGCAATGAAGATATTGTAAATGATCTTAGAAAATCACAGAAGATAACATCAACAAGAATATATAATCCTATTGATTACAAGAGACATAATAGGGGTGGTATTAATTCTAAACCGGAAGTATGTCTTTCTGATAAAACAAAAATAATTCAGCCAGAATTTTCAAGCTCATCTCCTGATTTTGAAGGAACAGATTTAAAAGATGCTATAGAAAATACCCAGGTCGGAAGCATAATGCCTAAATTTGTATATTATGAATATGAAGATATTACATCAAATTAAATAATTTTGTTAGTAAATAAATTATAAACATTTTCAATTTTTTTTAAGAACAGTAATTTTAAATTATTAGGAAAATTTTTATTATTATTGATAATATTTTTTATTTCTAAACATTTTTGTAAAATTATAGGTATTAATTTTTTTAATTTTGTTTGAATGATATAATCATGTATATTTTCAATATAATTATATAATATATAATATATAACACATTTGTATAAACATACATCATTATTCATTTTGATATTTAAAGTATGAATATTATCATTACATTTTATAAGAATATGTAAAGTATCCAATGGAGTTAATGATTTATGTATTTTTATATTATATAAAATCTCATATAAATTATTATATTTCTTATATACAATATAATATATAATATTAAATATATCATACAAGTTAATATTACAATATTCCCAATTATCATTAAAAATAGCTTTAAATAATTTTAAACATAACTGAATCCGTTTGTTTTTATTTTTTATTTTTATTATATTAGTATAATTGAAATTAGCATTTAGCCATCCTTTTGTATAAATATCAAGCAAATATAATTTTGCTGATTCTCTATTAATAACATTGTTTGATATATAATATGATACTATATTTGTTATTGTATTTAATTCATTATGATTAAAATTATGATTTTTATCATATATCAAATTTGGAATATTTGATATTGTATTGTTAAAAACAAGCTGATACAATGATGTAGTATTATCAAATACTAAGAATTTAATTATATGAGGATTATTTTTTAGTATAATATATTTATTAGCAAATATATTTTTATGATGAAATATAAAATTACATAATTTATTTATATATAAATTTGAAGATATACATATAATAATATCCATAGAAAAATTAGTAATTAGCATTAACAAGTAAGTGCTTTAGGTGCTTTAGGTGATTTAGGTGCTTTAGGTGCGTTTTGATTATTATAATAATTTAATATCATTTTTTACAAAATAATATCTTCATATATATTAGAATATTTATAAATATGGCTATTGGTGGAAAACTACAAGAGTATCAACAAATAGAAAAGCTATATCATCAATTATATGAACAATTAGATAAAAAAAAATATGGAGGACAACAAGAGCAAATAGCAGGAAATGTTAAAGTATATACTGGACCTAAGAAAGGAAAGTTTATAATAAACAAGCATGGAAAAAAAGTCTATATAGATAGAAAAACATTAAATACTGATCTTCTCTATGTAAAGAAGAAGAAAGGTAAATAATAAATTACAATTATTTTTTAACTTCTAACATAATATTAAGAAGGTATATGAGTAATACAGGTTCTGAATATAAAATTGAAAAAATTATTAAAGAAATTGAGGAAAAAAAATTAAAAAATGTATATAATGAGTATAATGATGTTATTAATTTGATATCTTCATTTATAATTAAGAAAAAACTAATATTATACGGAGGGTTTGTTATAAATATAATTTTGCCAAAAAAACTAAGATTTTACAAAGATTATACTATTAATGATTTTGATTGTTTCTCAAAAAATCCTTTAAATGATTCTATTGAACTTGCTAAAATTATAAAAAATAAAGGTTATTCTTATATCAAAATAAAAAAAGCAAAGCACGATGGAACCTATCGTGTTTATGTATATGGTAAGCAAATATTTGATATCACTATTGTGAAATCCAACATATATGATAATTTATTAAAATATAGTAAAAAAGAAAAAAAATCATTAAAGTATTATAAGGAAAAATATAATATTATACCTTTATCAATAATAAAAAAAAATCTTTATTATGAATTATCTCGCCCTGAACAATCTGGATATAGATGGGAAAAAATATATGAAAGATTACAAATTTTAAATAATATTTATCCTACGCAAATAATAAATACAAAATATGAATGTATTAAAATACCAAATATATACAAAGAATTAACTAAGAATATTTTAGATTATATTAAAAAAAATAATACACCAATTATAGATAGCTTTGCTTTAAAATTATATAAAAAAACCACTATTAATTGTTGTGGAAGAATTAATGAAACATCAAAATATATAACTATATTATCAACTGACTATGAAAAAACAAAGAATGATATTGTAAATATTATTAAAGATAGCAATTTAGTTAATAATCGTATTGATATTAATAATTTTACAGATAAGGAAAATATATTATATACATATTATGATATTAATATTATTAATAATGATAATAATACAATATTTAATTTAATAAATATTATAAATGTTAAAAATGAGTGTTTTTCAATAAATACTATAAATAATTATACTATAGGAAGTTTAGATACTATATTATACTTTTTATATACTACTTATATATATAATACTATATATACTATTGATATTTTAATGTCTACTGAAAAATTGTATTATATTAATGAATATGAAAAATATATTAACACTAATATAAATAATAATATATTAAAAAGATTAAAAAGTAATTGTTATGGTAAAATTAACTATGAAGATGAAATTAAAGAGATCTGGAAAAAAAAATTAACATTGAAATATATTAGTTAATTATAGTTTCTTAATTATTTTTTTTATCTAAACTATTTAAACTATTATATGTTTCAGGAACTTCATCATATACTATTTCTTCTTCGGCTTCAACTACTGTTTTAGCTACTGTTTTAGCTACTGTTTTAGCTACTGTTTCTGCTACTGCTTCAGGTTCTACTTTAGGTTCTACTTCAGGTTCTACTTCAGGTTCTACTTCAGGTTCTACTTTAGGTTCTACTTTAGCTACTGCTTCAGGTTCTACTTCAGGTTCTACTTCAGGTTCTACTTCAGGTTCTACTTCAGGTTCTACTTCAGGTTCTACTTTAGGTTCTACTTTAGGTTCTACTTTAGGTTCTACTTTAGGTTCTACTTCAGATTCTTCTTCAGGTTCTTCTTCAGATTCTTCTTCAGGTTCTTCTTTAAACTCTGATGTATTATCTGTGGTATCTGTTTCAATACCATTTACATTATTATTAATAAATATAAATTCATCATCATCTAATATTATTTTATCTTTATCATTAAGCGAATATAGTAGTTGCATCATTCTATTTTGATTAATTGTTTTTAAACTAATACTGCTATTATTAATTATATTTTTAAAAGATGTTATAGATAGTGATAAAATTACATCATCATAATAGGGCACTAATGTATTAAAATATAAATAAAAATTTACAAGTGTATTATAATAAAATGCTTTAAAGTTATTATAAATATTTAATTTCATTATTTATATTATCAATATGTATATCTTTTATATATTTTATACTCTATTTTTCATAAAATATACACATATTGTTAAATTAAATCCAGTTAATGTAGTTGTATTAAATAAATTAAATGTCTTGTCTTTTATTTCAATATTTAATCTTCTAAGATTTGGTTCTGGTGGGTTCAATATATATACTGTTGGGTCTGTCCAGTCAAATGATGATTGTGTATATGATATTGTGGAAAAATCACTTGCTGAATATGGTACATAATCAAAATATTTCCCTGTATTAAAAAGCAAATTACTTGTATTTTTATAAATTGTAACTCCACTACTATTTAAATAATTACTTGTAGATATGTTAACACTATTTATATATGTTTTTGATCTATTATAATCATTTAAACATATATATATAGGGTCATATTTTTTCATATTATACTGAGTATCAAATGAACCAGAATTTGGAATTGTAATACTTAAAATTTTTATATAAACTACATTTCTCAAGGGTTCTAAAAGATCAAGATAATAGCTTGATTTATCTGGATTAGTTGATAAACAACTTTTTCCATCTATACTTAAAATTATTTTATCATATTTGAAAGCATTATTTAAATCAGCTTCGTTCATATTATATATCTTATAATTAATATATATAAATAATTTTATAATAATAACACAACAATATATATCAAAAAATATATAAAGATTTTATGCTATATATAACTATAGAAATATATATTAATAATGGTTAATACAGATGAAATTGCGGCAGGTTTTGATATTGGAACCACAACAAGTTGCGCAGCGGTATGGTTGAATGATAGAGTTGAAATTATCCCCGATGGACAAACAGGCTCTCGTATTATTCCTTCATATGTTTCTTTTTCTGAAGAAGAAAAGCTTGTGGGAGATGCGGCAAAAAATCAATCTACAATGAATCCTAAAAATACTGTTTATGATGCAAAACGTCTTATTGGTAGAAAGTTTAATGATTCAGTTGTCCAAGAAGATATTAAACTTTGGTCTTTTAATGTTACAGGAGATGCGAACAACAAGCCTTTAATTAATGTTAAATACAAGAATGAAGATAAGCAATTTCACCCCGAGGAGATTTCAGCTATGGTTATTCAAAGACTAAAGGAAACAACTGAATCATTCCTTGGACATCCTTTGAAAAAGGTTGTTATTACTGTTCCTGCTTATTTCAATGATTCTCAAAGACAAGCAACTAAGGATGCAGGTGCTATTGCTGGTCTTGAAGTATTGCGTATTATTAATGAGCCTACAGCAGCAGCAATTGCGTATGGTCTTGATAAAACAGGTGACAAACAAGAGAGAAACATTCTTGTATTTGATTGTGGTGGTGGAACACATGATGTATCAATTCTAACACTTGATGGAGGTATTTTTGAGGTTAAGGCGACTGGAGGAGATACTCATTTAGGAGGCTCTGATATTGATAATCTTATTGTAGATTGGCTATGTGAAGATATTAAGAAAAGAATGAAAAAAGATGTTCGCGAAAATGCTCGTGCTCTTAAAAGACTTAATATTGCTGCTGAGAAAGCTAAGAAAACTCTGTCAGCCTCTACAACAACAACAATTGAAGTTGAATCTTTACTTGATGGTGTTGATTATAATACTACGCTAACTCGTGCTAAATTTGAGCAACTTGCCGATAAAGTATTCACAAGAACTCTTGAGCCACTTGACAGACTTCTTAAAGATGCTAAAATGTCTAAAGGTGATATTCATGAGATTGTTCTTGTAGGCGGTACAACTCGTATTCCACGAGTTCAAGAGATACTTTCAAACTATTTTAATGGAAAACAATTAAATAAATCTCTAAATCCAGATGAAGCTGTCGCATATGGCGCAGCTGTTCAAGCATCAATTCTAACGGGACAAGGCAATTCTAAAACAAATGAGTTGCTATTGCTGGATGTTGCTCCTCTTTCACTTGGTATTGAAACAGCTGGTGGAGTAATGACTAAAATTATTGAGCGTAATACAACAATTCCTACAAAGAAATCACAGACTTTCTCAACATACGCAGATAATCAACCAGGTGTTGATATTAAGATTTATGAAGGTGAGCGAGGTTTTACAAAAGATAATAATCTGCTTGGAAGTTTTCATTTGGATGGTATCCCTCCAATGCCTCGCGGACAACCACAGATTGAAGTATCATTTGATGTTGATGCTAATGGTATTATGAATATTACTGCTGAAGAAAAAACAACAAAGAAGACAAGTAATATTACTATTACAAATGACAAGGGTCGGTTGACCAAAGAACAAATTGAAGAGATGATTAAAAAGGCCGATGAATTTAAAGACGAGGACAATAAATTGAAGGAAAAGATTGAGGCAAAGAGTGGTCTTGAGAATTATCTATATAATCTTAAAAACACTATGACTAAACGCGAAGATTCACCATCAATTCTTGATGAAATCAAAGCAGAGCTTGACCCAATTATTGATGAAGGTTTAAAATGGCTTGAAGATAATGATAAGGAAGAAACCAATGTTTATAAGGAGAAACAAAAAGAACTTGAAGGAAAAGTAAATCCCCTAATGCAGAAACTATATAGTCAAGCAGGTGATCCATCTGGTAATGGAGATATTCCACTATCACCCGAAGATATCCCAGGTAATGTAAATATGGATGATTTAGATTAGATTAACTATATTGTCTATCTAAATCTTAATATAGCAATAGGAACAGATATAAAAACCATTAATATACTAATAGATATAAATGATGCTAATACTATATTATATATATAATAAATATCACGTCTTACATCCTCGCTACATTCGCAATTTAATTCTTTTAATTTATTAATAAATATTATAGAAATTACAACATTTATTATTCCAATAATGTTAACAAACATATGAAATGTTTGATAGATAGTAAATAATGGATTATTATATAAAGAGCGCTGTGTTAAATTATTAGAATATAAATAAATATGTAATAATAATAATATTATTATAAAAGGAATAATAATATATAAATAATATTTTAAATATGTTCTCATCCAGCTATCACTACATTTACATTCAGGAATAGCCTCTAATTTATTTATCCAATTAAGAGCATATATATTAATAATTAATGCGGCTATATTTAAAAATATACCAAATAAAAGTACTGTTGATTCTATGTTTGGCGACAAAGGTCCAGATGTACCGCCTGGACCTCCTGGGCTTCCTGGGATAGTTGATAAGTTTCCTAAAGTCTTTGATAAAGTTCTGGTTTTAGTATTAGTTTTAGTTTTGGTATTAGTTCTGGTTTTGCGAGGCATTTCAATATATGTTTAATTCTACTTATTAATAAATATTTTTATTACAATTGTATATATATAAATGTATTAAATATATATAATATATAAATGCAAGGAATAGAAAATCTCGGTTCTACCTGCGCTATTAATAGCTTAATTCAAATTATAGCAAGAAATGATATTCTCCGTAATATTATTTTAAATAATAACTTTGCGGAGAATACAATATCTGATCAATTAAAAGAAATTATAGATTTAATGTATGTTAAAAATAACTCAATAATTCCTCGTAAATTTATAAATACTCTTTATAATATATTTAAAGACATTTTTTATCAAGGTGAACAGATTGATATAGGCGAGTTATGGACATTCTTATCAGATAAAATATCAGATGATATGATTGCTATACCAGAAGCAAATAATATTAATTCTTTGAATGATTATTTAACAGAAGGTGTTATTTATAACAGCGATATAGAGTTTAATAATGCTATTGTAAATTGTAAATTATTAAAAAAAAAATATGAGTATTATTATAATAAATTTAATAAAAAAAAATCTATATGGCAAAAAAATACACAAGGATTTTATTTAAATACTACAAGATGTATTAATTGCAATTTAACATTCTATAATTTTGAGCCATTTACATCTTTAAATATAGATATTCCTGTAGATACATCATCCCCAAAAATATCTGATATGATATCACAATCACTAAAAGAAGAAGTTATAAATGGTGACTGGTTTTGTTCTAAATGTAATAAACATTGTGCGTATAAAAAATCTACTAAATTATGGAAATTACCAGATGTATTAGTAATTATTATAAAGCGTTTTATAAATATACATTCAAAGAATAATGCGCCAATAACAATAAATGACTATCTTAATTTTAATAAAGGGAGTATTTTATCAAACAAAAAAGATGCTATTTATTTATTCTCTTCAACTGCTTTACATTTTGGTTCATTAAATGGTGGGCATTATTCAGCTATTTGTAATTCACCTTATGGAAATATACTATATGATGATAGGAATGTTGTTAATATTGATACAGATAATAAAATAAACTTTAAAAATAAAAATGCTAACGCATATATGTTAGTATATACTCTAAAACCTTCAAGTGTATAAACTATTATTATTATATAATATTACTTATCTAATAAAATGATAATGAAAATATATTAGAATATACTTAGCAATTACACCAACCAAATAGTTAAATTGTTAATTTAATGCTTTAATTTTATAGGCTTTTTAGATTGTTTTTTCAATATATTAGGTTTTTTAGGTTGTTTTTTCAATATATTAGGTTTTTTAGATTGTTTTTTCAATATATTAGGCTTTTTATAACCTCCTTTTGAAGGAGATGAAGGAGATGAAGAAGATAAAGGAGGAGAAAAGCCTTCTACAACTAAATTTTTCTCAGGGATTCTTAAATATTTTAGTAGTCGTGAAATGCGACTTGATATGGGATGTTTTATATTATTTACGAGTCTTGAATTTACGAGTCTTGAAAGATGACTTGGTGTTTGCGAAAAATTTTTATTAGCATTATTAGCATTAATAATTCTTTGTTTTTCTTGTTCTTCTTCATATATTTGATGATCTCTTTTTATTAGTTTTGCTAATTCTTTCCGTGTAATATTATCAGGCATATTCCTAATTCTTTTAAACTCCTCAAGTGTTCCAGGACTAATTCCAAAATTTGTATCACGTATAACCCTTGCTGTCATATACTATACTTATATATAATATAATATTATAGAAATATGATTATAATACTATTTTATTAAGAAATTAAAATATAAAAAATATATAATACTTAACATATAATACTTAACATATAATACTTAACAAATATATTTTATTTTTTAATAATCATTAGCATCGTCATAGTCATCATCTCCGTGGGTGTATCCAATATATATGGTGCGAATTAATTTATTGCCCATATATACAGAGCTTTCATATCCGTATTTAGTGTTATAAATACGATCATCTTCTTCATCATCTGAGTTATAATACTCATATCCATTAATCTCAAACTCAGGATCCATCATCCATCTTGGAGACATTGTATCCTTTACGTTGTAGCGTGTATCTTTTTGCGTTGTTTATCTATCTCTTTTGCGTGGCTTTAATTATATAAATGATAGCAAATTTGTCATTTTTTACCTTAATAAAATTATTTTAGAGCAAATTTATTCAAGTATTTATTAAGTTTATAATAAAAATATTATTTTCTAACATTTATTTTATAAATGTCTATTACTTTATTTGGAACTTGTAGAATAGATAATATTAATTATAATAATAATTTAAACAATCTTCTTAATTATTCTCATTCAACAAAAGAAGTTATACAATTTATTAAATTTTTAAAAGGGGAATTAAATTTTCCCAAACCATATAATAAATTATGTTTTAGAACTGCTATATGCGAAGATAAATATATAGAATATGATGATTCATATAATAAACTTTTTCTTGATACTCATATTTTTATTATAGAAATATGTTCTAATAAAAAATATATTCATAATAATTTTTATTTACATCATTTATGCGTTGATGAAAGATTTAAAGGTCCTGGATATAACAACACTCCTCCTGAAATTTTAAATAATTTTACAATTGAAAAACAAAGTGATGAAGAAATAGAAAATGATATTTTAGAGATACAAAAATTGTTACATCCTAAAATAATTATTATAGTATCGCATTATAATTCAAAACAAAATGGAAAAGTTTTGAATTCAAGAAATAATTTAATAAATTTATTAGATACTATTTGTAAAAAATATAATATTCCATTTATCAATCCTACAATTGTATTATCTAATTATAGTCAAGAAGAAGTAATGAAAGAAGATTTAGGACATTATACAGATTTTGGAAGTAATAAATTTGTAGATTATGTAAATAAAATATTATCTTTATAAACTACATATATACTTCGCAGAAAAAATTGTGTTTTAGTATTCATTACGTTCCAATCATAATTATAACCTAAATTAGACTTAATATCTCCTCGTAATAATTTATATTTAAAATTTTTTTTTGTAAACAACTCTTCTAAATATTTACGAGTTGTTCGTGTTGAATAATTTGTACAATCACTATCAACTAATGATGATGTTGGACAACTCTCACTCGCATTTTCTTCAATTTTAATAATTGCATCCGCATCATCTGTTGAATCAATATTCTCTGTTTCTAATATTAATACATCACAATTCTCTAAACAATTCTCTAAACAATTTTCTACATTATTTAAATGGTATAATATTCCTGCATTTAAAATTATATTATATTTATTATTTATATTTGTTTTATCAATATCAATTAAGTGTGATTTAATATTAGGATATTTTTGTTGTAAAACATTTAAGTTCTCTTCACGGCCTTCCCAACATGTTAAATCAACACCTAACTCACTAAAACGTGCTCCAAAATCACCAAATCCTGCACCTAATTCTAACATTGTTTTATTTTTATAAAAATCTTCACCAAATAATTCTACAATACAATTATTAATAATTTCAAAACGAGAATTAATCCAACCACTATAATAATATAATTGATTCATTATATTATCATACTATTATAAACAACTATTATAAACAACTATTATTTAACGCAATATTTATCGTGATAATATATATCTAACAATTTGATTAGGAAATGGATATATTACTATAGTATTATTATTTCTTAATTGTATTTATCTACAAACTTTTATTTAATTTTGTTGGTAATCCATGCCCAAATAATATCATATAAATTAATATTACTGATGCTATAAGTATACTCCTATTTTCTGCGATTTGCGACTTTTGATCAAATACAAAGACCATTAACATATATAAAACAAGACCAATTATAACTGAATGTAATACCATCATTAAACCTCTTTCCATTTTATTAATAATATAAATATAACACCTCTATTATATATAAATATATATATATATATGAAAATTTTTGCGTCAGGTTCTTGTAGGTTATTAACTGTAATATCAATAGGGCATAATAAAGTAACCCCTATACATTCAATGTACTATAATTTTGTAGGAACAAACTTTATAGGTAAATTGCATAATACAAAGCAACATATACAATTTATAAAGTTTATTATGGATGAAATAACATTACCACCAGATATATTATCATACTTTTTAACATCATACTCTTACTTACCTGATATAGAAAACAAGTCTTTGCTTCCTGGAAAAAAAGAAAATATTAGAACACAATTTTTAGAATGTGAATGGTATATTTTTGAGATTTGCTCATTAAAACTATATAAAAATAGAGGGTACGAAGTGCAACATGAACTTACTTATAATTATGAATATATAATACAAACAGATAAAGAATTCTTAGAAGATTTACATATAATAAGAGGGTTGATACCCGCAAATAAAAAATTATTATTCCAAGTTCATTTTAGGCCAAATATAATATATAATAATACAGCAAAAACAATTGAAAACCGCGAAAAGATATATTCAATTATAAGTTTATTTTGCGAAATGAATGAGAATACTTTTATATATGACCCAAGTATCTTATTACAAGCAAATAATTCGCTATTTGATGGAGATGTACATTTTGCAAATAACGGACATCTTGAAAGTTTTAACTATATATACAATAACTATCTAAACGCAACATAATAATATAATAAGACAAATAATATTATAATTATCATCATTATTATGTTTTTTCCAGTTATACCTCGGTGTATTGTATATTTGCTTCTAATTTCAGGATATAAGTCTCCAGCAAGATATATGGCATTTGACACAGCACTTTCTATTGTAGTATAATTCATATAACTTTTTCCATTATGTGTTCCTAAATTATATAAATTATTTATACTGCTATTAAATGGTATGTATTTCTCAGTATATACATTAAAATACGCATTATCTTTACAAGCCCATTTATTTTTGTAAGTATCATAATAATTATTTGGATTTATTATTGCGGTATAATCATCTGATAAATCTTCAAATATACTCTCTTTAATCTGTCTATAAACCTCTTTAATTAATTCGTCAGCAGCGCATTCATTTGCTTTTTTATATATATTTTTACTATTTTTATTACATATACTTATAGCAACGCTTAGAACAGTTGAATAATCATTTTCAATATTATCCATATAATCTGTTAAATTTATTAAAAGTATTCCCCAATCGGTATCAAATGTCAAACCATTTATAGCAGGTAATCCTTGGTTATCCTTAAAATGATATGTAATTGATATATAATCTATGTATTTTGTTTTATCAGCCCATCTCTCAAAATCATTATAATTTCCAAAAGCATTTCTTAATTCTTTTTCATATTGTATTATACCTAATATAGCAACTGGAGGGACAGCAAATACTATTTTTCCACATTTTATTTTTTCCCCAGTATTCAAAGTTACAATTTCAATATTATTATTTTGAATATCATAATCAGTTATTTGATTCCCAAGCATAAAATCAACACCGCGATTATTTAAAAATTTTTTCCAAGTGCTAAATAGTAATATATCAAGTGGCATTTTAGGCTGATATATTTGTAATAGTGATGTATTATCTGAAAGCCTAAGAAATTTATTTAAACTATATGAATATATATTGCCACCATCAGTAAAACGACATAACCTATCAACTATGTCTATTATCTTTAATGAAAACTTTTGTCCTCTTAAATATTCGTATAAACTTATATCTTTACCATAATCATCATTTATAACAAACATTAAATATGCTAAGGTAAACATAAATAATTCATAAATAGTATATGAAGGTAATATTTTATCATACGCTATATCAAGAAATGAATATTTATATTTAACAAATACATCTTCTATCTTTAACCCCATTTCATTCATAAGATTAAAAAAATTATAATAGATTGATAAATATATACGCGGTCCATGTTCTGTAAACATTCCATCGCTATTCCTTTTTACGCGATGGCACCCGCCAATCTCTAATTCTTTATCAACTATCAAAATTTTTCTATATAATGAGCTTGATGTATGCGCTAAGGCTAATCCCGCGGGACCCGCACCAACAATAATCAAATCATAGTATCTCATAATTTATTATTAAATAATTATATCTTATATAAACAAATAATATAATAATATAATAAAAATGGAATATACAAATAGCAAAATATCAGATATCGCATTTATTGAGAATACAATGATTATTTATTATGATAACAATGAAACAGAATCACTTATATTAGGAAAAGATACTTATTCAAAAATGTATAAAGAATGGCTTGTTGAACAACCGCCATTTATTTCAGATATATATAAACAAAATATGAATAATATTATTTTATCAACAATACATAATAATCCAGACTGTGTTAGAGCTTTAAATAATTTCTTTGTTGATGACAATAAAGAAGAGGTTATGAAGTTTCTAAATTATATGCGAACCCGTGATCTGACGCAGGAAAAGTTAAAATGGAACAAGCCATTAAGCGAGCTATATAATAAGCAACCTGTCACAACAACGCCATCTGAACCCGCTGAATAATTTTTAAGCTATTATTAAATAATTTTTATCATAATTATATAAAAAATGATTTATCATTGTATTAAAAGATTAAATAACTAAATGCCAACATATTTAGATATATTACCCGAAGATATCCAAAATGCTATATATAAATATCTATATTTATCTATTATGCGTGATATGGAAAATACTGACAATTATAAAAATACCAAATATTTTCATAAATTACTAAAAATTACAGAAAACCCTTTTGTAGATGATTTAGATTATTTAGGTTTATCAAATATATATATTAGCAGACATGATAATAGCAAATATGACATATTTAAATTAAAAAAAAATAAAAAAGAATATGAAGAATTGTTCCAAAATGAAAATGCTATTTATCAAAAATCACATTATACCAAAAATTTAAATATTATTATTGATAATATTGAAATATATAATGAAGTTTTTTACAATCTATATAAAACTAATAAAAGATATTATAAAGCTTTTGTAAATGAATATATACAATTTAATGATTGTATTGATGTAGATATTACAAAAAAAATATACAAGGCAAATTTTATTTTACAAAAAGTTGAGCCTATTAAATGTTTAGCAGAATTATTATTTATTGTTATTGATTTTTATAATATAATTAAAAATAAATTAATTCAAAACATAGAAGGTCTTGATATGGAAGGTCAAATATTAACGCAACGGCAGAGAAAAGACAAAAATGTTCTTAATGATATACTAAATTATCATATAAATAATCGGTTTATAATTAGGTTTGATTATGATATTGATAATAAATCGGCATTCCCTATATTGCTTTCTTGTTAATAGTCAATCTATGTAAAGGAAAAAATATAATATTGATAAATTAAAAAATATAATTTACATATTAGAAATTTTTTTTAGGCAGTTTAAGCAAGCCTAAGCTGCTATTATCTGAGCGATAAGCTTCGTCATATTTTTTTCATTAGTTTTAATACTTCTAATATTTTCTACTTTAGAAATATATGAGTAATATTTTTTATTTCCATCAGTATTAAGAAGATTTTTATAGATAATCATAAATATATCATTGCTCATATATTTATTATCATAAAATGCTATAAGATTAATAATATTTTTTTTATTTTCTAAATCTTCAAAGTATGCTGCGAGTTCATCTATTTCTTTGTTCATTTTCTCCATTATATTTGTTTGATGCTCAATCGCAAGAGTATTGTAAGATATACGTCGCAAAGTTTCAAATTCATTATCATCAGCACTTGACATATAATTCATAAGAAAGACATCCAACTCTTCAGGTAAGGTATATTCCATTTCCTCTAATTCATATGGGTTGATTTTGTAATAACATATATTGTCTGTGTATAGAATTTTATCGTTTGTTACTATATCATTCCTTATATAAGGAGTATTAATAACCCAGTATCTTTCATCATTATATACTTGGATGTCTAAGTATTCGCTACTATATCTAAGTTCTTGAATTACTTTTTGTGTATTGTATGAAAGCATAAGTGACAAATCATAATAATACTTCCAATCTTTGTTTTTTTGAAGTTCATCAAATAAAATCACGACATCACCAACACCTTTGACATCCATATAGACTTTGTTTCCATATTTAATGAAAAGGTGATACTTGTGATTTATATCACAAACACCTGTAAATTCGGCATTTGTGAAGGTGTGATAAGCACGCTTGGCGCTTGCTTTGATAGTGCTATTCATGTTAGCGTTTGTAAGAAGGCTTGTTCGCGTTCGTAAGAAAAGCTTGTTTGCGTTCGTAAGAAGGCTTGTATATACTTGATTTATCTGTGGCAAATCAAGGTATATCTCTGTCAATATTTTAAATTTTTTGAAGTCAATTTTTAAATTATTAAATAAAAAAGAGAACATATATATGAAAAGTTAAAAGTTAAAAGTTAAAAATTAAAAGTTAATATCTATATTTTTTATATATTGCTGAAGATCATTTTTTAATTTCTTGATAATATTATTATTATTCTCACAATACTCTATAATTTCATTTTGTTTTTCAATAGAAGGGATAGGAATTTTAATATTTTTAATGCTTGCTTTTGAAATATGTTTTACATCATCACCATTACCAATGTATAAATCATCCATAATTTCTAAGTTATTCAGTAAATAATAGTAAACATATTTTAAATTTACAACTGATTTGTTTTTATTTTGAAGAATATAACATATATTGCTTGCTGAGAATTGATATCCATAATTTATATTAGGTGTTCCTCCATCGCCAATAATTATACTTTCACCTTCATAATCTGGACTATCTACAAAACTATCAACAGTCATTGTTCCTTTGAAAAATGGATATACGCCTTGTTTACTACCATATTTAGTATTTCTTCTGCTTCTTGGCAGAATATTACAAACATCTTCAAGCGTTTTTTCTGTCATTTAATAATAGTTATTACACTAAATCTTAAATATTATTTAATTTTATTATACAACTCTTATGTTTACTACCAATATTGTTTACCTTTATGTTCTTTCAATATTATTTTTACCATTTCAATATCAAACGCATTGATATCTTCTCTTGTTAATTTTTTCTTTTCTAATTTATTTTTTTCTAATAATTTTTTATATTTTAAAGCAAGCTTGTATTTTCCTGTTTTTTTGTCAGCATGGGTTAATATATCTTTAATTAACCATTTTAATGTATTTAAGCTCTCTTTATAACATTTTTTTAATCTACAATTAAGAAGATCATTATGATCTTTCTCTTTCATTATTTTTAATTTTAATTTAGTTTTTTCTTTCATATCTTTATTATATAATTTATCTAACTCTGCTTCTCTTTTTTCCTTATCATTATCTTTATTACGAGCACGAATATTGTTCTTACTATCATAATAATAATCATTATTATTATTATTATTGAAACGCGCGCGAATATTGTTTCTATTATCTAAATATTTTCTAAAATTTGTTTCTTTTTCAATAACATATTTATTTTTATTTAATTGTTCTTGTTCTTTTTTACATTTTGTATTAATACAATTTGATAAAGCAGGTGTTTTAAACCAAGTAGGTCTCATAGACCATTTATGAAGTCTATAGGATACAGATTCGGGACGAAGCATATATGGATTTATAGATGGATTAGGTATCTGATGTTGAATTGCTGAAGGCATTATATCTCTATATATTAAAAACATATTTATAAATTTTTTACATCTTATTTAATTTTATTTTCATCATTTCAATTTCAAGAGTATTAAGATGTTCAGCTGTTAATTTATTTGCATCTAATATTTTTTTATATTTTAAAGCAAGCTTGTATTCTTTTGAATTTTTATCACCATTATTTACCATATTTTCTAATGTTATTTTCATCATATGTAAACTCTCATTATAACAATTTTTTAATTGACATTTAACAAGATCTTCATTAACCTTCTCTTTTATTGCTTTAAGTTTTAATTGTGCAACTTCATTATTAAATTTTTTATAATCTACATTTCCATTTTTTAAATTTTTTTGAAAATCAAGCATTTTTTTTTCTAATTCAAAATAAATTTTACTTTTTTTTAATTGTTCTTGTTCAATTTTACATTTCATCTTAAGGCAATTTGATAAATCTATTATGGCAGTAAACATATCTTTAATATTATTTTTTAAATGTTCAGGGTTTGGTTTATTTTTAGATTGTGGTAATACAGTATTTTTCTTAGGCGGCATTTATCTCTATATATTAAATATATTTTAATATGAATTCTTTGAAAATTTTATGTATTTTGTAAATTTAATATTTCAACTCCAAATTTATTGAATTTTTCTGCTGTTAATTTATTTTTTTCAAATATTTTTTTATATTTTAAAGCAAACTTGTATTTTTTTGAACTTTTTTCAGAAAGAGTTAATATATTTTCTAATGATAATTTAATTGCTTGTAAACTCTCATTATAACAATTATTTAATTGACATTTAACAAGCTCTTCATTTTCTTTTTCTTTCATAGCTTTAATTTTTAATTTAACAATTTCATTATTAAATTTTTTATAATCTACATTTCCATTTTTTAAATTCTCTTGAAAATTAAACATTAATTTTTTTATTTCCATAGTAATTTTATTTTTTTTTAATTGTTTTTGTTCATTTTTACATTTTGTCTTAAGACAATTCTCTAAAACTATAGCAGCATCAAACAAATTTTTTATTTCATTCTTCATATTGTCAGGAATAAGTTTAGAAAATATTGAATTTTTTTTCTTATTTAGTTTATTTAATTTTGATTTATTAATATCCATTTCAAGATTATTAATATTTTCACGCGTTATTTTATTTTTTTCAAATATTTTTTTATATTTAGACGCAATTTTATAATCTTCTGAGTTTTTGTCAGTTTTAATTAATATATTTTCAATCGTTAATTTTAAAGTTTTCAAAGTCTCGTTATAACAATTTTTTAATTGACAATCAATAAGGTCATCACGATATTTTCCTTCTATTATTATAATTTTTAATTTAATAACCTCATTATTAAATTTTATTAAATCTATTTTTCCATCTTTTAAATGTTGCTTTAATTTTTCTATTTCCATAGAATATTTATTTCTTTTAAACTGGTCCTCTTCATTTTTACATTTCATATTAGTACAATTTTTAAAATTATTTACAGCATCTAACATATTATTCATTAAATAAAAAACCGTATCTCTATATATTTGATATATTAATATATATTAATTTTAATAGAAATATAATATAAATTTGATGGATAATTATTGTATAGGAAGCCTTTTTTGTTTTAAAACGTTCAGTAGTGCTAATATAGTTATAAAAATAATTAGTACTATTATAATATTTGTTCCATTAATAATTGGATCGACACTTGGCGCAATATATGGAAAAGAGTGGGGAAATTATAAATATAAGAATCTCAAAAAGCCTACATATAATCCACCAAGTTATGTATTTAGTATTGTATGGCCTATATTATATTTATTTATTGGTATTATATATAGTTTCGCATTATATGATGAAAAATGTATTCCAAATAAAATATCAAGATGTGGCACCATTATATATTATAAAGATTTTGTATATTGGATAATTCCTGCTTTAGCATTACTATTTAATTTTCTATATATACCACTATTTTTTGGAGAGAATGGATTATTTAATGGACTTATAATAATATTATTTAGCTTACTATTTGCGATATTAACCCTTATACAGTTTTGCTTTCAAGATAATTATAATTCAAATATTAAATATTATGCGATACTTGCTCTGTTACCATATATCATATGGCTATCTTTTGCTTCTTATTTATCATATGATATATATACGATGAATAAATAAGATATATAAAAAATAAATTATTTTTTTCCTTTTTCTCTAATTTTTTGATTTAATATACTATAATATATTGTATTTGCTATGTTTAATAAACTATCAATTTCATAAAAATAAAATTTAATAGAATATTCAATTTGAAGTATTGTGTTTTCTATAATACTTTGTCTTTTACCTAATTCATCTGGTAAGGTATTTCTAAAATTTTGTGTAAGTAAATATTTTGCGTTATCTTGTAATTCTTGTATATATTTAAAGTAATTATTTATTGTATGACATATTTCTTTTGCTTCTTCAAATTGCGATATATTCTTATACTCAACATCTGTAATATTATTTAAATTGTTTTCTATTTCAGTTAATTTTAATTTTAAATTTTTTTTTTCATTATTTAATATTTCAAGTTTTTTTTGTTGATTTTTTATAACTACTAATTCTATAAATCTTTCTTGTATTAAAAAAAATATTGGAAAATAATAATTACCTAATTTTTTAGATTGATCATTAATAATATGACGTATTTCATTAATAGTATCTATGTCTGTAATTGTTTTTAATATATCTTTTGCTTGTACGCGTTCATTTAATGCTTCATCGCGTTGTGTTGGATTTTCATAATCAGATTTCATTATTCCTATTATTTTTTCTGCAATATTTTTTGCTTTATTAACTAATTTGCTATATTCATTAGAAATATAAAAACGAAGGTCTTCTGATAAATCATTCAAACCGAATGATGGTTTTGCTGGAGCAATCATAGCTGATCTTGCTGATCTTGCTGATCTTGCTGATCTTTGTGAAGCTGCTCTTGCTGGAGCACTCATAGCTGTTCTTGCTGGAGCACTCATAGCTGTTCTTGCTGGAGCACTCATAGCTGTTCTTGCTGATCTTTGTGAAGCTGCTCTTGCTGGAGCAATTTTATTATAATCAGAAATTTTAAGTAAACTGGCAACAAATTTTGTTGGCACATATTTTGAATTATTAGTTGCCATCTTCTAATAATATATTTATAAAATAATTACTAATAAATATGTTCTAATTTACATTAAATAATTAAAAAATTGATAATTTTACTTTAAAATTAATAGTAAAGACAAACCAAAGCAACACAAGCAAACCAAAGACAAATTCAAAGCAAATCAAAGCAAACCAAAGACAAATCAAAGCAAATCAAAGCAAACCAAAGCAACATGTCCTCAACAAATTTTAACACTCTTATTAAGGAATATATGGCTAAAATGCCTGATACTCTTGACACAAAGAAGGAAATTGATGAATATTATAAGACTGGAATCAAGGATATT